>PDWI01006475.1_pt1 | contig 20879 bp, 16 predicted proteins | sample 1430891 | NCBI WGS metagenome assembly PDWI01 (sample SAMN01162508, study PRJNA174530) | Oral metagenome, whole genome shotgun sequencing project. | biome: Marine environment; feature: Marine mammal; material: Swab sample of the gingival sulcus; isolation source: swab sample of gingival sulcus... | reverse complement strand
GTTAATGATAACTTTAGCTTCATAGTTTTGCGACGCCAACTTTAGTTGGTTGTGCCTAAATGTTTAATTTTGTTTCTGGGACTATAATACCATAAATAAATAGTTATGTCAAGCTGATTTATGAAATAATATTATATAATTTGTATTAAAACTCTAGAAGTGTAGGATTTGTACAATATATAGTTTCTGATAATAAAAATATACAAAATATAGTATTTTGATGATTTTAGGAGGATGTTTATATAATATTTAGTGATATATCTTTAATTTTAAGGCTAGAATAACAATTAGTCTATTTTTATATGTGCGTATAATTATAATGTGGAATATAAGTTTTAGGGCTTTTAAGAATACTTAATAAATAATATATTAAGTAAATGGTCTATGTCCAAGCTATTTCTAAAACATATTCCAAAAATCCCATTTTTCTGATATAATACTTGTGTAACCAAAAATGTTTAAGAGGACTTTATGTATAAAAGAGTATTATTAAAATTAAGTGGTGAGGCGCTTGCTGGTAAGAGTGGTAGGGGCTTCGATGAGACGATTATTACAGGGGTTGCTAAGCAGGTTAAGGAGATAGTGGATAGTGGTATGCAAGTTGCCATTGTTATCGGTGGTGGAAACTTCTGGCGTGGTAGGATGGAAGCGCCTATTAGCAGGGAGATGTCCGACGAGATTGGCATGACTGCGACTATTATGAACTGTCTGTTTACGTCTGCTATTTTTAGGACTGTTGGTATGAAGACAGCTATTTATACTCCGAATCCTAGTGCTAAGTTCACAAAGGTTTATAATTTGGATGATGTAGAAAAAAGTTTTGCAAATGCTGAAGTAGTATTCTTTGCTGGTGGCATTGGTCATCCATATTTTTCTACAGATACAGCTACTGCGCTTAGGGCTATAGAGATAGGTGCTGATAGCATACTTCTTGCTAAGAATATTGATGGGGTTTATGATAAGGACCCAGCGACTAATCCTGATGCTAAGAAGTTTGATAGGATATCCTTGCAAGAAATTGTAGATAGGAGGTTAGGTGTCATAGATATGACAGCTGCCATACTTTGCTTGGAGAATAAAATGCAGCTATCCATCTTTTATTTAAATGATGAAGGTAGTATAATAAAAGCTAGTAAAAACGAAAACATAGGAACCATAGTGACCGTTTAGGAGGAATTATGTACGACGAACTTAAAAAATATGAAGAAAAAATGAATATGACTATAGAAGTATTGAAACAAGATTTTGCATCTATTAGAGCTGGTAGGGCTAATCCACATGTGTTAGATAAGGTAACTGTAGATTATTATGGTCAGCAGTCTCCTATATCTCAAGTTGGGAATATTTCTGTTCCAGAGGCTAGGGTACTTATGATACAGCCTTGGGACGCATCTATTATCAAGGACTTAGAGAAGGCGCTTTTAGCTTCTGATATAGGTATCACACCTAATTCAGATGGAAAGATTATCAGACTGGTTTTCCCTGAACTTACAGAGGAAAGACGTAAGGATCTTACTAAGGATATTAAACACAAGGGTGAGGATGCGAAGGTTGCTATTAGAAATATCCGTCACGATGCTCTTCATCATTTCAAAAAGTTTGAAAAGGATGGAGAGATTACTGAGGACGATTTGAGAGATATGGAAAAGCAAACTCAAGAGATTACTGATAACCATACAAAGATGATTGATAAATTAGTAGAAGAGAAAAGCAAGGAATTATTGTCAGTATAATATGAAGTTAAAATATGATTATAGAGATTTAAATCTACCTAAGCATATAGGTATTATTATGGACGGAAATGGTAGGTGGGCAAAGGCTCGTTCTAAGAAGCGAACTTTTGGGCATAAACAGGGAGCTAAGACTTTAAAAGAGACTACTAAGTTGCTCTATGAAATAGGGGTAAGTGAGCTTACTGTTTATGCTTTTTCTACTGAGAATTGGAAGCGTCCAAAGGATGAGGTAGACTTCTTGATGTCTCTTTTGAAGCAATATTTAAAAGAGAGTATAAAGACTGCCAAAGAGAATAATATGCTAGTTAGAATCATAGGTGATAGGTCTGTCTTTGAGGCAGACACTATCCAGATGATAGATGAGCTGGAGCAGGTTTCATCTGAATTTACTGGTATGAAGCTAAATATTGCAGTTAATTATGGTGGAAGAGATGAGATAGTGAGGGCAGTTAACCAACACTTTTCTAAGGTCACTGAGCCTATTACTGAAGAGCTTTTATCTTCGCTTTTAGATACGAAGGCATCACCTGACCCAGAGCTTATTATCAGGACTAGTGGTGAGCAGAGGACTAGCAACTTCCTTTTGTGGCAGTCTGCTTATAGTGAGTTTTATTTCACTGATACTTTGTGGCCTGACTTTAGTGAGGATGACTTGTATGCTGCGATTAAGTTTTTTAATAAGACAGAGAGAAGATTTGGAGGTATAAAATGAAAAAGAGATTGCTTTCGGCATTGATATTTTTACCTCCTGTTTTTTATGCAGTAACAGTGGGTGGATGGCTATTTATCTCACTCATTGGCTTGGTTACTGTAATAGCCTTTTATGAGTTTTACAAGACCTTTGACATCAACAATCCAGCTGTATTTATATTGACTATGTTAGAAGTCATAGTCATGTTTTTGATAGTGCTTACTAACTTAACACCATTTCCTATGTATTTTGTCTTTGTCTTTTTCGTATTACTTATGATGTTTTATGTCTTGCAGTATCCTAGGATTGAGCTCAATACCTTGGATATGACCTTTGTGGCACAGATATATATACTCATACCACTTTTTATCTATGCTCTATTTGGAAATTATAATGCAGAGGGTGGTATATATCTTAGATGGCTAGTTTTGGTTTTCTCCTTTGGGGCTGATACCATGGCTATGTTTTCTGGGAAATTATTTGGTAAGAAAAAGCTTATACCCAAGGTTAGTCCAGGAAAGACTATAGCTGGTTGTGTGGGTTCAGTAATAGGAACAGGAATAATACTTCCTTTGTTTACCTATGTATTTAGCTTATTTGTGGACAATATTGTAGATGAATTTAATGTGAAAAGTATATTGCTTTTATTTGTGGTGGGAGCCATCGCTTCGCTGTTTTCTCAGCTTGGAGATTTGGTGGGTTCTGCATTTAAAAGGCAGGCAGGTATAAAGGACTTCGGCAATGTAATACCAGGTCATGGTGGAATATTAGACAGACTAGATAGTATAATATTTACATCTGTATACGTATACCTTCTCTATAAATTGCCCCTATTTTATATCTTATTTGATTAAAGGACAAAAGTATGAAAAATATAGTAATATTGGGCTCGACGGGCTCCATAGGAACACAGACCCTAGAAGTTTGCAAAGAGCAAGGACATAGGGTCTTGGCAATTAGTGCAAATAAAAATATAGATTTGATTATTAAACAGTATCATGAGCACAGACCTGAGTTTATCGCCATGATGGATGAGGAGTCAGGTCGTAAACTTGCTAGTGTTTTAAAGAACGAACCTGTGAAAACATTAACAGGTATTGATGGACTTTGCGAAATAGCGAGTTTATCTAAGGCTGATATAGTGGTGACTTCTGTGGTGGGCATGATAGGTCTTATGCCTACTGTAGCTGCTATTAAGGCTGGTAAGGACATAGCTCTTGCTAACAAGGAAACCTTGGTGGTAGCTGGAGATATCATCATGCCACTAGCTGATGAATACGGGGTTAAAATTCTGCCGGTAGATAGTGAACATAGTGCTATCTTCCAGGCCTTGCAAGGCGAAGATTATTCTAGGATAAAAAGGGTGATACTTACTGCTTCTGGTGGTCCTTTTAGGGGTAAGACTTTAAAAGACTTAGAAAACGTTCGACTAGAAGATGCCCTAAAACATCCGAACTGGTCCATGGGTGCTAAGATAACCATAGACTCATCGACCTTAGTAAATAAGGGCTTGGAGGTTATTGAAGCTAGCCATTTATTTAGGACCAAGGATATAGATGTACTTGTACATAAGGAGAGTATAGTACATTCTTTAGTGGAGTTTGTTGATAGCTCTGTGATAGCTCAGCTGGGACTTCCTACTATGAAGCTACCTATTTCTTATACTCTTTCATATCCTGAGAGGACAGCTACTAATTATGAAGCCTTGGAGCTTTGGAAGCTGGGTTCATTATCATTTGAAAAGCCTGATACGGACACATTTAGAGGACTTAAGCTTGCCTATGAAAGTATGAAAATTGGTGGTAGTATGCCAACTGTCTACAATAGCGCTAATGAGATAGCAGTTTCAAAATTTTTACAAAAAGAAATAAAATATTTACAAATTGTTGATATAATAGAAAGATGTATGGAAGCACATAAGTTGTGCAAGCCTAGCACTATCGAAGAGATTCTCGAAGTAGAGAGCTGGGTAGCACGATTTATAGATGAAGAAGTTTTATAAAAGACGTGCTTTGTTTAGATAAAAATATTAGTAAATTAAGTTTACTAAATAGTAAAAAAGCATAGATTAAGAAGGTAGATTATGAGCATAGTTATTAGTATATTGGTATTTAGTATTATAGTGATATTCCATGAGTGGGGACACTTTTTGTTTGCTAGGCGAGCGGGTATCATGGTAGAAGAGTTTGCCCTTGGTATGGGTCCTAAGCTCTTTGGAAAGAAGTATGGAGATACGCTTTATTCTGTGAGAGCCATTCCCTTTGGTGGATTTTGTAGGATGCTTGGTGAGGATGACCCAGAGGTTGTAGACGAGCGTTCTTTTGGAGCGCAGAGTGTCTGGGATAGGTTCCTTGTAGTATTTGGTGGGCCTTTGTTTAACTTCATCATGGCCTTTGTATTCGCTATTATCTTTATAGCTCTAACTGGTATTTCTACTACTAAGGTAGCCGAGGTCGTAGAGGGTATGCCAGCTTACGAGGCAGGCATAAGAGCTGGAGATAAGATAGTTAGCTACGATGATATGGCCGTTATAAAAAATAAGGAGTTACAGACTTACTTAAATGTAGAAAAAGAAGAGCTAGTCACTATCGGAGTTGAAAGAGATGGACAAAAGATGAGCTTCGAAGTGAGCCCTGTAGAAAAAGATGGGGTAGTTGTTATAGGTATAGTTTTTGACGGTATATCAAATGCAGGAGTCTTAGATATTATCAAGCATAGCTTTATAGAGCTGGCATTTATGATAAGACTTGTGTTCTATTCGCTTGGTAAGCTTCTTTCTGGTGGAGTTTCTGTTAAACAGATGATGGGACCAGTAGGACTTGTTTCTACTATGAGTAGTGGATATACTTCTGCGGCTACCTTTGGTGTTAAAAATGTTATAGCCTTTCTTAGCTATTTCGTGGTACTTCTAAGTGCTAACTTAGGTGTGATGAACTTGCTTCCTATACCTGCACTTGATGGTGGAAGGCTAGTATTTATTATATTCGAAGGTATCACTGGTAAGACTGTGAAACCTGAGTGGGAAGGCAAGATTCACTTCGTGGGATTTGCTCTTCTTATGATACTTATGGTATTTATCATGTATAATGACATAGCGAGGTTATTTACAGGAGCACTAGGATAGAGATAATTTCTATGTCAAAGATGTGAATATAAATAGAGATAATTTCTATGTCACAGATTTGAAAATATTGTATATATCAGCATTAGTAATAATAGTGTAATGATATAGGTTTAAACGTAGATATTTTCTCATAAAAGTATAAAATAAGAAATGATAAACAAGGAAAAAATATGAATAATCAAAATACAAAAAAAATCGAAATAGGCGACGTCACAATAGGTGGTGGCTCGCCTATTGCTATACAATCAATGTGTACAACAAAGACAGATGATGTAGCTGCAACTGTTAAGCAGATAAATGACTTAGCGGCTGAGGGCTGCGATATAGTTCGTGTGGCTGTGCCAGATATGGAAGCGGCAAGGGCTATATCCAAGATAAAAAAGGGTATAGATATACCATTGGTGGCGGACATCCATTTCGACTATAGGCTGGCACTTGCTTCGGTAGATGCTGGAGTAGACAAGATAAGGATAAATCCAGGTAATATCGGTGATGAGCCCAAGGTCAAGCAGGTAGTTGAAGCCTGCAAGCGAGCAGGTATACCTATAAGAGTTGGTGTAAATTCTGGCTCAGTAAAGCGTGAGGTCCTGATGAAATATGGTGGGCCTACTGCAGAAGCATTGGTCGAGAGTGCGGTAGAGCAGGTAAAAATTTTAGAAAAATTTGACTTCCATGATATAGTAGTTTCAATAAAGTCATCCAAGGCTATGACTTGTGTGGAAGCTTTTAAAGGATTTTCTAAGCAGTATAATTATCCCCTTCATCTAGGTATTACTGAAGCTGGGGGTATGTTTGCCGGTACTATAAAGTCATCCGTGGGTCTAGGTGTACTCTTATTTGAAGGCTATGGTGATACCATCAGGGTATCCCTTACTGCTGACCCTATAGAGGAGGTCAGGGTAGCCAAAGAAATCCTGAAGTCTCTAGGCCTTAGAGATGGGGGTATAGATATAGTGTCTTGTCCTACTTGTGGTAGGACCAATATAGACCTTATAGGCATAGCTGATGAGGTTGTAGAAAGAACCAGAAATTTAAATAAAAACTTAACAATAGCAGTAATGGGATGTGTGGTAAATGGACCTGGTGAAGCTAGAGAAGCCGATATAGGCATAGCTGGTGGTGATGGAGTCGGCATAATATTTAAAAAGGGCAAGCTCTTTAAGAAGGTAAAAGAAGATGAACTCGTAGAGAGTCTGATACGTGAAGTAGAGAAGGCTTAGATTTTAGATAGCAGGTATTGATATTGCATTTTTACAAATATTTGCGTGGTATGGAGATAAATATATACTTTATCATAGGAGGAATTTAATTTGATAAATAAAGTAAAATTAAATGAACTTTTAGTATCATATAAAAGGGATTTTCCAAATAGGAAAAATGAATTATTTAAATGGAAAAATATAAAAAAATTCCAAGAAAATTGGGATTTATATGCAGTTGATTTTGCAAGTATGTTAGATAAATCATTACCTCCAACAACAGATTCTTTATTATCTGCTAGTAATTTTTTTCCTAGAAAAATGATAATAGAATTCGCAAGAACTGATGCTGAATTTGTAAGAGCTATGTTTACTAATCTTTTTGATGAAGATAAGGATGTATATAAAAGAATATCAGATTTTTCAAATAAGTCAGATATAGTTTTAAAAAATTATTTAGAAAACACAGATAGGTACTACAAAGATGCTCCAAATCATTTTCAAAATGACTATGTTATAAGTATTTATCTTTGGCTTAAGTATCCTGACAAGTATTATATTTATAAGTATAGCATTGTAAGTGCATTAGCAAAAATATTAGAGAGTGATTATACAATAAAAAAGAAGAGTAAAAATAATACTACAAAAAAACTTATGGAGACTGCAAATGCATTGTATGATGAACTTTGTGCTGAATTAAAGAGTGATAAAGAACTTGTTCAAATGCTTGAGACATCACTTACAAGTGAATATTATTATGATAATAATTTAAAGACCTTAACCTTTGATGTAGCATTCTATGCAAGCCATGGTTTTGAGAAAAATAAGGGTTCAAATGAGTTTTATCTAGAAAGAGAAGATAAAAATATATTAGAAGAGGATGGTAAAATAGATTATCTAATGAATATGAGTGATGCTAGGTATTGGTGGATTAATTCAAATCCTAATATTTGGAGTTTTTCAGATATTTCGATTGGAGAAAAGCAATCATTCACATTCTATAATGAAAATGGTAATAAAAGACGTGTATTTAAAAATTTCCAGGCTATAAAAAATAATGATATTCTTATTTGCTATGAAACAAACCCTGTTAAGGCTATTACAGCTATTTCAAGGGTTTGCGATGTAATTGAAGATGAACGATTCGTTATTGAGAAATTAGAGACTTTATCTACACCTATAGAATATGCCTATTTAAAAGAATATGATGAATTAGAAAATATGGAGTTTTTTGTAAATCCATACGGAACGCTTTTGAAACTTGAGAAAGAAGAGTATTATTTAATAATGGATATTATTAGAGAAGAAAATCCAATATTTAAGAATAATAAAAATAAAAAATATGATAAAAATGACTTTTTGAAGGAAGTATATCTTGAAGAATATGAATATGAAACTTTAAAAAGAGTTTTAGAAAGAAAGAAAAATATCATACTAATAGGTGCTCCTGGGACAGGAAAGACATTTGCTTCTAAGAGGTTGGCATATTCTATTATGGGCGAAGAAGATGAAAATAGGATTGCCTTTGTACAGTTTCATCAGAACTATTCTTATGAAGACTTTGTTATGGGCTATAAGCCTGAAAATGATGGGTTTGAGCTTAGAAATGGTATATTTTACAATTTTTGCAAGAAGGCGGAATCTGAACCAGATAAGGAGTATTTTTTCATAATTGATGAGATAAATAGAGGAAATTTGAGTAAGGTTTTTGGTGAACTTCTTATGCTTATAGAGTCTGACAAGCGAGGGAAAAGAATAAGTCTTGCTTATAACGGTCTTAAGTTTTCAGTTCCAAAGAATTTATATATAATTGGACTTATGAACACTGCTGATAGGAGTCTAGCTATGATGGATTATGCTCTTAGAAGGAGGTTTTCATTTTTTGAAATGAAGCCTGCATTTGACTCAGAAGCTTTTAATTTATACCAGGATAAAGTTGATAGTGAAATATTTGATAGGCTTATAGAAAATATTAAAGAGTTAAATAATGAAATAGTAAGGGATAATTCACTAGGAAAAGGATTTGTAATAGGTCATAGTTATTTTTGTTGTATAAAAGAATACAGTATAGAGAGATTAAGCGATATAATTAATTATGATATCATCCCTATGTTAGAAGAGTATTGGTTTGATAATGAAGGAAGACTTAATACTTGGATTGATAAGCTTAGTGGAGTTCTTGATGAAGCGAAGTAATAAAATCTTCATAAAAAATATTTATTACATGCTTGCCTATGCTTTTGGACTTATAAATCAAGGTGAGTATAAGGAAGTGGATAAAGAGGAATTTGAAAATATATATGACCTTTTTGCAACTATACTTTCAAAGGGAATTGCTAGGCAATTAAAACAAGGTTTGTATAGGGAATATGTGGATAAAAATGATGACTTATATACGCTTAGAGGGAAGATTAATATAAGTAAGAGTATAAAAAACAGGATTTTAGTTAAAAAGAGTTTGAACTGCTGTTTTGATGATTTTTCAGCTAATAATATATTTAATCAGTTACTTAAGTCTACTCTTGTTTTACTTATAAAAAAGGCAGAAATATCTAATCAAAATAGAGATGATTTGAAAAAGATTTTACTATATTTTGATGGAATAGAAATTATAGATTTAAGATACTTTAAATGGAATACACTTGTCTTTTCTAGGAACAATCATACATATAAAATGCTTACAAATATATGTAGGTTTGTATCAGAAGGAATGCTTATCAATAATGATGATGGAACGTATAGCTTTAAGGATTTTATTGATGATGATAAGATGGCTAAGCTTTATGAAAAGTTTATTCTTGAGTTTTATAGGAGGGAGCATCCGGATATAAAAGCAAATGCCAAACAAATACCTTGGGCGAGTGATGGTGTAGGACGTATGATTTTACCTACTATGCAAAGTGATGTAATGTTGGAAAAAGATGATAAGATACTTATAATTGATGCAAAATACTATTCTAAAAATATGCATAAACATTATGATAGATATACGGTTCATTCTAATAATTTATATCAAATATTTGCTTATGTAAAAAATAAAGAACTTGATGTAAAAGATGAAGTTATGGTTTCGGGTATGCTGTTATATGCTAAGACGATAGATGATGTACAGCCAGATATAAATTGTGTTATAGATGGGAGTAAATTTTTTGTAAAAACACTTGACCTTAATGGTGAATTTGAAATAATAAAAAGTAATTTAGATAGTATAGTAAATGACTATTTTAAATAGGAGGATAAACATGAACAAACAAGGTAAACTTGCAGAGGTTTTTAAGGGGATAAATTTAGATGAGGAGCTCAGTCTTTATTTTGCTGATAGTGAGGTAACAGACGTTGTTTTTGATGAGGTAAAAAATACTATAAGTGTTGGGCTTATTCTAAAAAAAATAGTTGGTGAACCCGTTCTTGCTAAGTTGGCTATGAAGATAAAGTATTCTCTTAATCAGGTGGTCGAAGAGGTTATTATTGACGAGGTTTATGACTTGGAAACTGACTACAGTACAAAGAAACTTTTTATTCTTTATAAGCCTTGTTTGCTTGCCAAATTAAAGAAGAAGTCTCCCTATATTTGGAGTAGGATAAAGGATATTTCACCTGAGATAGAGGGTGATGTTTTGACTTATAAATTAAGTGAGCTCGACTATAAGTATTCCAGTGCTCGTGGCGTGGAAGCCATGATAAATAATATCTTAAAAGAGAAGTTAGGTGGAGCTTTTAGGGTGGTTTTGGATAGGGATTATGTGCCTGAAATGGTCGAAAAAGTCGCTGAGGACTTAGATAAGTTTAGACAGGAGATGGAGATAGAAGAGAACAAAATTTTAGAAGTAGCACAGAAAAAAGTTGATGCGAAAAAGGATAAGGCTGAAGGTGATGAGGCTGGTGAAGAGAATTTTAAATTCGGCCGTGTGAAGAAAAATGCTACTAAGATAAAGATAAAAGATATACAAAGCGAGATGAATGATTGTTACTTCGAGGGCGAGATTATAAAGGTCGAAGAAATTGTAATAAAGTCAGGAGCGTCTATTATTAAAATCACTTTAACAGACTATACTGATAGTATAGTTTGTACCACATTCAAGGAAAATGCTGATGAGGCTGGCGACTTCCTCAAAAATGTAAAAGAGGGATACGTAACAGATGTCTATGGTAATTTAGCATATGATAATTATTCCAAGGAATATGTTGTAAAAATCAGGCATATGAATGTCGATAAGGACAAGGTTTTAAGAGAGCTTACAGATAATGAGCCAGAAAAGAGAATAGAGCTTTCCTTCCACACTAAGATGAGTGATATGGACGGTATTATCTCAGCTAAGGATGGAGTCAAGGCGGCTATAAGTATGGGGCACAAGGCTATTGCTATTACTGATAATGACGTAGTCCAATCTTTCCACCAAGCCCATTTTGCTATACCAAAGGGTAGTGATTTCAAGGTTATTTATGGTTGCCAGATGAATATGGTGGATGACCTCAAAAAGATAGTAAAGCATTCTAGTAATGAGGAACTATCAGATAGCTTTGTTGTATTCGACTTAGAGACTACAGGCTTTTATGCGAGGAAGGATAAGATAACGGAAATAGGAGCGGTTAAGATAGTAAATGGGCAGGAAGTCGATACCTTTTCTACCTTTGTAAATCCGACTATACCTATACCTGAAGAGGTTACTAAGGTCACTAATATTACCAATGCCATGGTAAGTGGTGCCCCTGTGATAGAAGATATTTTTCCAGATTTCCTGGACTTTGTTGGTGATAGTGTACTGGTAGCTCACAACTCCGACTTCGATATGTCCTTCATCTACAAGGTGGCAAAGGATATGCACCTAGCAGTAAATAACACCGTCCTGGATACTTTGGAACTAGCTAGGGTTTTCTATACAGATATGAAAAATTACCAGCTTAAGACCCTTGCTAAGTATTTCAATGTGCCTTTAAATAATGCCCACAGAGCCGTAAATGACGCAGCTGCTACAGCCAAGGTCTTTATAAAGATGATAGAAAAGCTTGATGAACTGGGTGTTAAAACTACAGATGATGTAAATAACTATGCCAAAAATTTAACAAGAGCGAGCAAAAAAATCAGACCGACTACAGTGACTGTTTTAGTCAAGAATCAAAAGGGCTTGGAAAACCTCTATGAGCTAGTTAGTAAGGGGCATATAGACTACTATAGTAGGTCGCCTAAGGTGCCTAAGAGCGAGCTGATGAAGTTCAGGGATAACCTTATTATAATGAGTGGAAACTATGAGGGCGAGATTTTTAAGATGCTCTTAAATGATAGGAATGAAGAGGAAATAGTTGAGCAGGCGAAATTTTATGACTACCTGGAGATTCAGCCACCAATAAACAATAAAGACCTAGTGAATAAGGGAGTTTTTGATGGCATAGAAGAGCTTCAAGACCTAAATAAAAAGATAGTAGAAATAGGAGACTTGCTAGGTAAAAAAGTAGTGGCGACTGGTGATGTGCGCTTCCTTTATCCAGAAGATAAAGTCAGTCGTGATGTGATTTTATTTGGTAGGAACTTCCTAGGTAGCCTAAAGAGCGGATACTACTATTTTAGAAATACAGCACAAATGCTCGCTGAGTTTTCCTTCTTAGGTGGGGATAGGGCTCATGAGGTGGTTATTTCAAACACCCACAAAGTCTATGATGAGATAGAATTCGTAAATCCTATAAATCCAGATAAGTGTCCTCCAAAAATCGAAGGTTCTGATGAGGACTTGAGGCAGATGTGTTATGACAAGGCTAAAAGTATATATGGATTTAACTTGCCAGAGATAGTGGAAGCTAGGTTGGAAAAAGAGCTTAATTCCATCATTAGCAATGGCTACTCTGTGATGTATATTATCGCAAATAAGCTCGTGGCCAAGAGTGAGGAAGACGGTTACCTAGTAGGTTCTAGGGGCTCTGTTGGTTCCTCCTTTGCTGCTACCATGTCGAGTATAACAGAGGTAAATCCACTGCCACCACACTATTATTGCAAGAACTGTCAGTATAGCGATTTTGATTCAGAGCTAGTTAAGTCCTATGGTGGTAGGTCTGGGTTTGAGCTTCCTGAAAAGACCTGTCCGAACTGTGGAGAGGAGCTAAGTCGAGATGGTCAGGACATACCTTTTGAGACCTTCCTAGGTTTTAAGGGGGACAAGGAGCCTGATATCGACCTAAACTTCTCTAGTGAGTACCAGTCTGAGGCGCATAGGTATACTGGCGAAATTTTTGGTGAAAAGAATGTATTTAAGGCTGGAACCATAGGCGAGGTAAAGGAAAAGACTGCCAAGGGTATACTAAATAAGTATATGATAGAAAAGGGCATTAGCCTACGTTCTGGCGAGGTTGAGCGTATAGCAAAGAATATGATAGGCGTTAGGCGTACGACTGGTCAGCACCCTGGTGGAATAGTCGTGCTTCCAAAGGGCGATAGCATTTATCGCTTTACCCCTGTGCAGAGGCCTGCAAATAATATGAATGTAGATATTACGACTACACACTTTGACTACCATTCCATAGATTCTAACTTGCTTAAGCTAGATATACTCGGACATGATGATCCGACTATTATCAGGATACTTCAAGACATCACTGGTGTAGACCCTAAGAGTATATCCTTTGATGATGAAAAAGTTCTAGGACTCTTTGCTAACACTTCTTCCCTTGGTATAAAACCAGAGGATATAAATGGGGTGGAGCTAGGTTGCCTTGGGGTGCCAGAGTTTGGTACGGACTTCGTTATAGAGATGGTAAAAGATACCAAGCCAAAGGGATTTTCTGACCTCGTTAGGATTTCTGGGCTTTCCCATGGTACGGATGTGTGGTTAAATAATGCGCAGGATTTGATTAGGCAGAAAAAGGCGACGATTTCAGAAATCATCAGTACCAGGGATGATATCATGGTCTACCTTATAAGTATGGGTGTTGAGCACAGTCTTGCCTTCACCATTATGGAGAGTGTCCGTAAGGGTAAGGGATTGACTGATGAAATGGAAGCGGCTATGAAGGAACAAAATGTTCCTGAATGGTACATATGGTCATGTAAGCAGATTAAGTATATGTTCCCTAAGGCACACGCTGTAGCCTACGTTATGATGGCGTTTAGAATAGCTTATTACAAAGTATATTATCCTGAAGCCTACTACACTGCCTTCTTCTCCATTAGGGCTGGAAACTTTGACTATGAAATGATGGCAAAAGGCTTAAATCATCTAAGGATGAAGCGAGCGGAATTATTAGAAAAGGGTAAGGTCGAGAAGCTTTCTAAGAAGGAAGAGGACTTGCTTAAGGATATGAAGCTTGTTGAAGAGATGTATGTGCGTGGAATAGACTTTATGCCTATTGATATAGAAAGAGTAAAGGCTAAATACTTCCAGATTATAGATGGGAAAATTATGCCATCACTGACTGCTATCGCTGGACTCGGCGAAAACGTAGCGGAAATATTTGTAGAAGAGCGTGATAAGGAAGTCTTTAGTTCTATAGAAGATATCAAGAAGCGTGGAAAGATTAATAATACTACGATTAATATTATGAAAGAATGTGGTATTTTGAAGGGTATTCCCGAAAGCAACCAAATGTCGTTGTTTGATCTTATGTGACCTTGCTATGCGGCGATAAACAGGTTTAAATTAGGCAGAGTTACTCCTCGACGTACGATTTAGTACGCCTGCGTCGGGCTCACCTAATTTGCGCCTGTTTCTCATCCACATATCAAGGTCACTTTGTTTTGAGTATTAAAATAAAAAAACTTAGCGTAAAAGCAAAAGAGAGACTGTGACTATAAAATATTTTACGATTTTAGTGATTTTGCTATTTTGCGTGAGCTCAACATGGATGTTGAGCTAGAGTCAATAGAAGCCAAGGAAGGCGATTATTGCTCGTTAGCAAAATGCAAAATTTTAACAGGCACGATAAAAATCGGTTGATTTTATAGTCACAGTCTCTCGTTGCTTAAACGCATAAAATATTAATATATTAACCTACCATTATCAAAGATTCGTTCCAAAACATTTCCATCGGTATTTTTCATCTCCATGCCTACAGCCTTGGCTATAGTAGGTCCGAAGTCGACTATTTTGCAACCGTGGATATGGAAGTTCTTCTTGATGTTTTTGCCGACCATGATGAGCATGGTTTGCATATCCTCATGGGTAGGGAGGTAGCCGTGGTCGCCCATGTACTGGTGGTGGTCGTGCGTCCTATCTCTTTTTACTTCGTCTGAAATAGTATTTCTAAATACATAATCATCTCCAGCTTCTAGGACATATGAAAAGTCTCCTTTTAAATGGAAGTCTTTTTCGTATTCATCCTTGGTGAAAAGATGGGCAACACAGTCATCTTTTGAGAAGTCTCTTAATAGCTTGTCTATTTTTTCGTTATCTTCTTTTGAGTTTTCTTTATTTAAGAATACGTGTACGCTACCACCACAGGTAACTGAGTATGCCTTGTAAGAATCGAGCTCGCCTTCCTTATGAGAACTTAGCAAGCCGTGCTGTTTAAATAGGCTGTTTAGCTCTACGATTTTGGAATATGTATGTGTACCATGGTCTCCTAGGACAGCTATGGTGGTATTTTCTAGCTGATTATTGTCTTTTAGGTTTTTGAGTATACGGTAAATTCTCTTGTCTATTAGACGAAGAGCATCACGACTTTCTTCACACTTTAAGCCATGATGGTGCCTTACGGAATCAAGCTGGGTGTAGTGGATGGCAGTGAAGTCTGTACGTTTTAGGATATACTGTGCTATCCTGTCTGCGAAGTTGTCTAGTTGTGGGTGATTCATGCCATCTAGCAGCCTGCTGTTTTTGAGTATTACAGGAAAGAGGTTTTTGCTACCATATTTCCATATGAGTTTAGCTGTGCTTTCGCTTCCATCTGGAGCGTAGATTTCTGGTAGGCAATATGGAAATCCGCTTCCTGCCATTACAGGCCAAAATACAGTTCCAACCTTATAACCTGCTTCCTCTGCATAGTCGAAGATTGTAGGTACTTTTATATGGCTTTTATACCAGTGCCATTCTAGATTTAATAGTCTTTTAGGGTCTGGTATCTCGTTGTTATCTAGTCCGTGTCTGTCTGGGAAACAGCCTGTTGCTATTGCGGTGTGTGAAGGGTAGGTAAGTGAAGGATATACTGGGTTTGCACCAGTCACATAGCTACCGTTTTTAAGTAATTGTCCAAAGGTTGGTAGGGTTTTTATGAAGTCTAAGTCTTTTGTATTTAGTGCATCTACACTGATTATTATTACTTTATTTTTTTTCATATATACTCCATTCAATATCTTATGAATATACATTTACTAGTATAGATTTTCTTTTATACTAGCTATGTTTTAGGGATTAATTTTTACATATATTTATATTAGCACAATTATTATAAATTTTGTTAAATATATTGTATTATAATAATTTATATGGTATTATTTCTTAAATAACGACAAATGTTTTTTTAATACGGACAAATTTTATGGAATTTTAAGAGGTAAAAATGTCAGAAAAGAATAATTATTACATAGTAAAAGCAGAAGCTTTGCCTGAGGTTTTGACCAAGGTGCTAGAAGTCAAAAAAATGTTAGAATGTAAGGATGGAATCAAGATAGGTGATGCGGTTAAAGAGGTAGGTATTAGTAGGAGTTCCTTCTATAAATATAAGGATATGATACTGCCTTTTTATGAGAATGCGAAGGAAAAAGCCATCACATTAGGACTTAAAATCGATGATGAACCAGGATTTCTATCTGAAGTTTTGCTTATTATAGCAAGCTATAATATGAGCATAGTTACGATTAATCAAACCATACCTATCAATAATATTGCTGATGTGACCTGTACGGTTTCTGTGACCTCTAAGAGTGGAGAAATCAGGGATTTAATAGATGATTTAGAAGCTAATGATAAGGTATATAAGATAAAGATTCTTGCTAGAGAATAAGTGTAGGGCTTTTATTTAATTAATGGAAGCGAACGGTAGAAAGGATAGATATTGTGAAAAATATAGCAATACTTGGCTACGGTGTAGTAGGTAGCGGAGTATATGAAGTCTTGGATATAAATAAAGAAGAGATTAAGAGGGGAGTAGGAGAAGAAGTTCGAGTTAAACATATTTTAGATAGAAAGAGCTTCGAAGATGAGTCTTTTGCTGGTCTTATTACTAATGATTTTGAAAAGATTTTAGCTGATGATGAAGTCGATTGCTTTGTGGAAACCATGGGGGGCGTTAACCCTGCCTTTGACTTCTCTAAAAAGGCATTGGAAAAGGGCAAAATAGTGGTGACATCAAATAAGGAACTGGTAGAGAAGCATGGTGATGTTCTGATGAAGACAGCCTTAGAAAAAGGTGGTAAGTACCTATTTGAAGCCAGTGTTGGTGGAGGTATACCAATACTTACCCCACTCAGCCTCCACTTGTCTGGAAATCAGGTAAATAGAATTGAGGGCATAGTGAATGGTACTACTAATTACATACTTACTAGGATGAAGGATGAGGGGATTAGCTTCGAAGATTGCCTAAAAGATGCTCAGGCACTTGGTTATGCAGAGGCGGATCCGACTGCGGATGTTGATGGGCACGATGCTGGTAGAAAGATAGCGATTATGACATCCATTGTTACAGGCAAAAACTGCAGCTATGATGATATATATGTTGAGGGGATAGATGGTATAAGTTCAGATATGATTCGCTTTGTAAGTGCATTAAATAAGACTATTAAGCTAGTAGCTAGGATGGAAAAAGACGGTGAAAAAATCAAGGTAATGGTTTCGCCTTATCTCCTAGACAATGATGAAAAACTAAGCTCTGTAAATGGAGTTTTTAATGCTGTATTAGTAGAGGGGAATGCAGTGGGCGAGACTTTGTTTTATGGGCAGGGGGCAGGTAAGATGGCTACTGCTAGTGCTGTGGTCGGTGATGTGATAGACGCCCTTACTAGGACTAATTATAGGGCTTTGTGGTCGGATGAGAGACTAGAAGTAGAGGCTAAGGACGATGTGGATGTCAGGGCTTTTGTGACTTTTACGGCGGATAATAAGGAAGAAATAGCCAAGAAACTTGGCGTAGAACTTATAGAAAATCAAATTGTATATGGATTTTTTACAGATGTAATGAAAGAAAAAGAATTAGAGGCTTTTATTGAAGATATTATGCTTGATGCCAAGGATGTGAAATTCGTAAGGTGTAGGATTTAATTGTTAGGAGAATGTTTTGTTAATAGTTAAAAAATTTGGTGGGACTTCTGTCGCTGGTAGGGATAGGGTCTTTAATGTGGCAAATAAGGTAATAGCTGATGTAAAAAAGGGGCACCAGGTCATACTTGTACTTTCTGCTCAGGGCGATACTACTGATGAGATGCTAGCTAAGATAGCTCAGTATTCTAAGAATCCACCTAAGCGTGAGGTGGATATGCTAATTTCGACTGGTGAGCAGATTTCATGTGCTTTGATGGCTATAGCCCTTAAGGAATTGGGACAAAATTCTGTATCTCTAAATGCCTTTCAAGTGGGTATGAGGACGGATAGGTCCTACTCTAAGGCAAGGCTTAAATCCATAGATAAGGAACGTATCTATGATGAGCTGGAACGAAATGATGTAGTTATAGTTACCGGCTTCCAAGGTGTAAATAGATATGATGATATAACGACCCTTGGACGTGGTGGTTCTGATACGACCGCCGTAGCTTTAGCAGCTGCACTAAACGCTGATAAATGTGAGATTTATACTGATGTCGAGGGTGTATATAGTGCAGATCCTAGGATAGTACAAAACGCTAGGAAGCTAAAAGAAATAAGCTATGATGAGATGTTGGAACTGGCGAGTTTAGGTGCCAAGGTTCTCCATAATCGTTCGGTAGAAGTGGCGAAGAAATATGGTGTAGAACTTGTTGTTAGGTCATCACTTGTAGATGTAGAGGGGACTGTTGTAAAGGAGGAAGCGAAGATGGAAAGAATGCTGGTAAGTGGGGTAGCTGCTGACAAGGATGTGGCATGTATTGCTGTTGTAGGTATTAGAAATAGCCCAGGTATAGCATTTAAACTTTTTAATCTCTTGAGTAAGGATAATATAAATGTAGATATTATTTTGCAGTCTATCGGGCGTGATAATAGGAAGGATATTTCTTTTACTGTGGCTTTAGAGGATGTTTCTAGAGCTGTGGAACTGGTAGAGGAAAATCAGGCTGGGCTTGAGTTTGAGCGTGTAGAGGTAGATGATGCAATAGCCAAAGTTTCGCTTGTAGGAGCAGGCATCAAGACTGATACTAGTGTGGCTAGTAGGATGTTTGAGGCTATGTATGATGCAGGTATAAATATAAAGATGATATCGACAACTCAGGTCAAGATTTCTGTATTAATTGATGAGAAGTATATGGAACGTGCAGTTAATGCAGTGCATGAGGAATTTGAGAGAGATATTCGCTAAGCAAGTAGCGTAAGCGCTTGCAAGGCAAAGAATGACAAAGGCGAAGGGAGCAAAAAAGCTCTCTTTATTTTTATAGCAAATTTGTTGACAAGTCAACAAACTTTTGTTAGAATGGGTCTAGCATTATGAATCACCTTAAGGAGGCTAAGTTATGCTCGATAGATTTGAGGAATTTACTTTATTGATTAACCAAATAAATAAAAGTATTCAAAAAATAAAGATTCAAGAGTTAAAAAAGTATGGATTAAAGGGCTCACAAATGGATTTTATTTATTATTTGGGCAAAAATAAAGAGCTTAGTTTTAAAGAATTTTCTGAAGTTTTGAAATGCGATAAGGCCTTTGTTTCAAGAAATTTGGCAGCACTTAAAGAGAAAAAATTGATAGTAGAACGCTTAAATCTTTCTAATAAAACTATATTTAGCCTCAGTGAAGAAGGTTTTGAAATTTATAAATTAAATAGAGAAAGAACGGCAGAGATTTGTCAATTAGTTTACATTGACGATGAAGAAATAGATGAATTTTACAAGAATTTAAACGAGATTGCAAGTAGCTTGCAAAAAATAGGAGAGCAGTAGACATGATACGAATAGTAAGTGATTCCACCGCAAGTATTAGCCAGAATGAGGCTGAAAAACTGAATATAGATATTGTACCCTTATATGTTTTGATTGGTGGTGAGATATATAAGGATGGTGTGGATTTGACAGATGATGAGTTTTATACATTGCTGAGAAAACATGAGGGTAGTACATCTCAGCCGACTCCGGCAGATTTTTTGGATGTATTTGATAAGTATCCTGATGATGAGATTATATGTATTACCTTGTCGAATAAGCTTTCTGGTACGTACCAAAGTGCTAATATTGCTAAGTCGATGTCTGATAATAAAAAAATAAATATTATTGATTCAGAGAATATTTCTCTAGGATTAAAAAATCTGATTTTGTTAGCTATAAAAATGCGTGATGAAGGAGCTTCTTCTGCAGAGATTATAAATGAGATAAGCAAGGCTAAAACTAGGATTATGACTCTAGGCATGGCAGATACTTTGGAGAATCTGAAAAGAGGAGGAAGGGTATCCAATGTTAAGTTTTTAGCTGGAAATCTTCTTAATATAAAGCCTATGCTTATTGTGAAAAATGGAGTTTTGCAGTCTTATAATAAAAGAGCTATGGGTAAGCGCAGGGCGATAAACATCTTGGTAAAGTCCTTGACTAATTTAAAATATGATAATAGCAGCGATATACTCATAGGCTATACTCAAAATATTGAGAATGCTGTTCTGCTCAGTCAAGCCTTGGATAAAAAAGAAGTCAAAACCTATGATAAGGACTTTTCTGAACTAGGTTCGGTAATTGCTAATCATACAGGAGAAAATGCCTTTATTCTGAGTTTTTTTGCAAAGGAATAAGGTGATATAGCTTTTCAAATCCTACATTCGAATGTATTCAAAAAGAGGGATTTCTTCCGCTGTAGTTCTAAAGCCAGAGTTGCTATAAGTGTACGTTCCAGCTAGAGCTTTTGCGTAGCAAATGCGCAACCCGAAGGGCGCGTAAACGCTTTTCAAATCCCTCATTAAAATGCATTCAAAAAGAGAACTAGTAAACTAGCTCTCTTTTTGAATACGGAGAAAGAGGGATTTGAACCCTCGCGACGCTATTAACGCCCTACTCACTTTCCAGGCGAGCCCCTTCAGCCGCTTGGGTATTTCTCCAAAGTTCT
>PDWI01003805.1_pt1 | contig 20883 bp, 14 predicted proteins | sample 1430891 | NCBI WGS metagenome assembly PDWI01 (sample SAMN01162508, study PRJNA174530) | Oral metagenome, whole genome shotgun sequencing project. | biome: Marine environment; feature: Marine mammal; material: Swab sample of the gingival sulcus; isolation source: swab sample of gingival sulcus... | reverse complement strand
TTCTTTTGCCTTTTTCATTGAAAGACCATTCATATATGCAGGAAGAAGAACATTTTCCAAAGCAGTAAAATCAGTTAATAAATAGTGAAATTGGAAAATAAGACCTATATGTTCTTTTCTATATTTAGCTAAATCAGACTCTTTTAATTTTGTTATATTATAATTTCCAACATAAATATCTCCAGAATTACAAAAATCTAATCCAGAAATTAAATTTAAAAATGTGCTTTTACCAGAACCACTATCACCTGTTATAATCACCTTCTCACTTTTTGAAACACTTAAAGATAAATCATCAAAAATAACAATATTTTCAGAACCCTTAACAAACTCTTTTCTTAAATTAACAACTTCAATAATATTACTATCTTCCATAAAACTCACTCATTTCTTAAAATTTTACTCATACCTTATAATCTGTGCAGTCTTAATCTTACTAACTCTTCTAACAGCAAAATAAGCAGAGAAGAAAGATGCTAAAACCCCATATACATAAAAAAACAAAACCTCTTTAAAAACAATTTTAATAGGTAAAGATTTTAAAATCAATAAATTCACAGGTAAACCCAAAATACTATTAAAAAAAACTTCAAATAAGGATACAAAATATACCAAGTTCACAGAAACAAACAAACCTAAAACAAGCCCCAAACTACTTCCAATAAACCCAATAAAAAAACCAACAAACAAAAAAATCTTTTTTATATCAAAAGGATTTCCTCCTAAAGCTTTTAATACTGCAATATCCTCTTTTTTGTCATAAACAAATCTCTTAAACATATAAAAAATATTTAATGCAACAATAGCTATTATAATACCTAGAAGAAGTATCATTGCAAACTTTTCCATCTTCAAAGTGTTAAAAAAAGACTTATTATAAACTCTCCAAGAAACAATATTTTTATCACATTTTTTCTTTAACCGCTCAACAACATTAATATCCTTATACTTATCTTTTAACTTAACCCCATAAACATATGGAACATTTGCAAAATCTTCATCCATTGAATCAATATTAGCAAAAATTAAATTATTCTCTATCTCCGCATAACCACATCTAAAAACCCCAGAAACCTCATACTCTTTTGTGCTTGGTTTTAATATATTAAAATTCTTTCCAGATAATGAAGTAAGTAATATAGAATCTCCAGCTGAAGCCCACATATTAACTGAAGCTCCATATCCTATAATAAGACTATTTTTACTACTTAAATCAAAATTACCTCTAACACAACTTAACTGTTTAAATAATAGTGGATCTAATTTTTTCGAATCACTTCTAATCCCTCTAACAGTATAACCTTGAAAATCAGAATTATCTTTTCCTACAAGAATTTGAATTTCCTTAAATGGTAAAACACCAACAATATCTTCATCAGCAATAAGAGAGGAAACTAAATTTGCATCATAATCACTATCACCCTCAATCCTAATATGATAAGAAGATATATCTAAAATATTGTCAATATAACTAGATTGAAGCCCATTCATAACTCCTATCATTATAATCAAAGCAGCAATACCCAAAGCAATTCCGATAATTGAAAAAATTGTTATAATAAATTTAGAGCGATAAAATTTAGAAAAAAGATACCTACTACTTATAAAACTAATCCATTTAACCCTCAAAATTGCCCTCTACTTCTATCTTTTCTAATTCTTCTTTTTCTATTTCTTCTGTCTCTTCATTTTTATCAATACTATCTTCTTCAAAATCCTGCTTATTAAAAACTAACTCATTTTTAACTTCTATATTATCTTCAAAATAGACCTTAATAAAAGGTTTATTTCCCCTATAAATAGTTTCAACATAGTTGTCATTAGAATCATAAGATATAGTCTTAATTAAAATATCATTAATATACTCACTAGATTTTGATAAAACATCTCCATCATACTCATATAAATAGAGTTCCTTCCTAGCACTAGAACGAATACTTTTTTCTATAATATTATTATCACTATATTTATAATCGACCTCAATCTTACCATTCTCAAAGGTTGTAATCTCTTTTATCAATTTATTCTCTTTATCATATATCTTTTTCAAAGTTCTATCATTTAAAAAATCTACCTCTTCTACATCAGCAATCTCATCTTTCAACTTTTCTCTTCTAAAAACCAACTCTCCATCTTGTCGTTCTTCAAAAGATTTCAACTTACCTAGATAATAAGAATACTGAAAAGAGTATCTATCATACTCATGAATTTGTGTTTTAAGCTCACTATTTAAAAATTTATACAAAGAGTATGTATTCTTTCCATCAGGATAAACATTTGTTACCCTAACCAATCTACCATTTTTACCTCGAAGATAGTTTGTTGTATAAAGCAACTCTCCCTCTGGACTCTTTGTTAACTTTTTTTCCAAATTATCATTACGATAACGATACTCTCTATATTCAGCAAGAACACCCTCAAAAAAAATATCTTCTCTAGTAAGTAAATTATTCGAATATGTAGATGCTGCCTGAATAATTCCTGATATATACTCTGTCTCAACAAAAGAAGAAGGAGACTCATAAACCCTTTCAACTCTATTAACCTCTTTCCCATTTTTAAAAAGAGTTTTTACTGTTGAGTTATCTTTTACCTCATAAGATATAACATACTCAAAATCTGAAAACCTGGTAAAGCTAATCTCGTAAATAGGAACACCAACCTTATTTGACTTATAATAATAAATATCAGAAAAAGAAAAAATAGAGAGAAAAATAAATATAAAAAATAAAAAACTTCTCTTCACTAAGCCTCTAAAATCCTATCTAAAAATTTATCTACATCAAAAAAATCAAAATCCTCATATTTCTCACCAGTTCCTACAAAGAAAATAGGAATATTCAATTTTTTACTAATAGTAATAATATTTCCACCTTTTGAAAGTGAATCATATTTAGTCAAAATAATACCATCTATACCGACAGCATCATTAAAAACCTCTGCCTGATTAACACCATTTTGTCCAGTAGTTGCATCAATAACCAATAACTTTTTATAATTACAATCACCAATTTTAGAATCAATTATCTTATTTATTTTAACTAATTGAGCTACCAAATTAGATTTATTATGCATTCTTCCAGCAGTATCAGCAATAACAATTTTAGAATTTTTAGCAATCGCACTATCAACAGCATCATAAATAACAGCAGCAGGGTCTGAACCACTATTTTGAGCAACTACTCTCACACCTAATCTATCTCCATGCAGCTTTAACTGATCAATAGCAGCAGCTCTAAAAGTATCTCCAGCAGCAAAAACAGTATCATCTAATTTACAATTAAACCTATCATCAAAAAACTTTGCCATTTTAGCAATAGTAGTAGTCTTACCAACACCATTAACCCCTAAAACCAAAAAAACATTCATTCTATCATCATCAATTGAAAATTCTCTATTACTATCTTCAAAGCATATAGCATCCTTTAAAACTTCTCTTAAAATTTCATAAAACCTTTTCTCATCAACACTCTTCTCTTTAGAAACAAGAACTCTAAGCTTGTCAACAATCTCAACAGTAGTGCTAACTCCAACATCACCCTCTATTAAAAGATCTTCCAAATCTTCATAAAAAGATTCATCAAAAGACTTATTACCAAAAATATTTTTAAAACTAAATCCAACCTTCTTTTTTTTCTTACTAAAAGCCATAAACCCCTCTATAAAATAAACTATCTCTTATCATAAACCTTAACATAATCAACCATATCAACAATTAGTGCAACCAACATAGAAGATGTAAAAATAGCACTTCCAATAAAAATAGTATTAATACTATGCATCGTGGTTGTCAATCTCTGAAATTCTCTATTGTTACTATCAACAAGATTTCTTTTATCAGCCAAATCCTTTTGATAAGAGTCATAAAAACCATAAGATAAAATTGACATAGGAAAAGCAAAAACAAGTCCTGCTAACGATACATAAAAATCTTCTCTCTTATCCTTTATATAAGAATCAAAATCAAAATTAACAGAACTTAAAGCAATATCCATATTAGTAATTTCTGGATTAAGAACATCTACAAAATCAGAATAACCTTTAGCTCTAATTAAAAAAGGCTCTTCAACACCTCCATTACTAATTAACATAGGTGTCTTTCCTACCCATAAAGATGAAAGATAAATATCTGCTCCAGAAGGAAAACTATTTAACAAAATAGCTGGAGCCTTATCCTTAACCAAAACAATCTCAAACTCCTTCTCATCTTTAAAAGCCATATCAATCTCAATAATCTCTTCCAAATAACCAGGAGAATTAACAGTAACAAAATATTTCCCTGGTAAAATCTTATCATTACTATAAATTCCAGTTCCAAAATACTTATCACCAATATTTATAGTAGCTGTAATAGGTTTAGTCTTTACAACAACACTACACCATTTTCTACCTAAAACAATGCTAATTAAATCCTTAATATTATCATCAATCTGCTCTGTAAGATTTTCAGGAGAACCACCACCCTCAAAAGTGATAATAGTGCGATTTAGAGGCCTAGAAAAAACATCTATCTTATAATAAAGATAACCTGCCATTTCAGACAGAGAGCCAGTAATTAACAAATCCGCACTATTTTCCTTTAAAAAATAGCCATACATATCTGTTACAGGCTTAAAAAGTTTAGAATACTGACCATTTGATTCCATATAAACTATATCTTTTTCAACAGGAAAAACAATATCCATAGGATTGTAAGCCAAAAGCCTATCCAACTTCTTCCTCTCCTCTTTTAGCTTATCATAAATAATTAACTCATCCTCTGCCCTCTTATTATTAAGAGAAGGAGCATACTCTTTAAATTCTAATCTATGAATATCACGATTAAGCTTATCAATATTCTGCCTAACCTTTAAAACATCACCATCTATAATAATATTTGCATAACCAATCTTCTCTTTCTCTGAAAGAACATGTCGCTTATACCCCTTTAAAACAGAAGAAATTTTTAAAGGCAAAGTCTGTGCTAAATACAAATTCTCCAAAGACAAATTATCATACGCAAAAGAGGTAATAATAACATTCCAACTCTTAAAACTATCCTTTAACTCTAAAGGCTCCTTACTCCCTTTAGAAAAGTTACTAGCAAAAGCAGAAAAAAGAGTCCCAAAAATAAGAAATAAAATAAAGAACCTACTCTTATTCAACAGCCTCTCCACAACTCCACTTCAAATAAGCCTCCATAAAAGGCATAACATTACCATCCATAACAGAAGAAACATTACCAATCTCAAATTTAGTTCTAGCATCCTTAACCAAAGTATAGGGCTGAAAAACATAAGAACGAATCTGATTACCCCAAGAAATATCTTTTTTCTCCTTTAAATCTTTAGAATTCTCCTCATCCTGTTTAGCCTTATAAAAATCATATAACCTAGATTTTAAAATATTCATAGCCGTCTTCTTATTTTTCAACTGGCTTCTCTCATTCTGACACTGGACTACAATCCCAGTCTCCAAATGAGTAATCCTAACAGCAGAGTCTGTCTTATTTACATGTTGACCACCAGCACCAGAAGCCCTATAAGTATCAACCCTAATCTCATCAGGCTTAATATCAACAGAAATAGAATCATCAATAACAGGAGAAACAAAAACAGAAGCAAAAGAAGTATGACGCCTAGAATTAGAATCAAAAGGAGAAATCCTAACAAGCCTATGAACCCCAGTTTCAGACTTCAAATAACCCATAGCATAAGCCCCCTTAACCAAAACAGTAACAGACTTAATACCACCTTCAGCTTCAAGCAAATCCAAAATCTCAAACTTATAAGAGTTAATATCTGCCCACCGAGAATACATACGATAAAGCATAGAAACCCAATCACAAGCCTCTGTCCCACCAGCACCAGAGTGAATAGTCAAATAAGCATCACACCTATCAAACTCCCCACTCAAAAGCTCCGCCAACTTAACCTTATCAAATTCAGAGCGAAGCAATTCAAATTGAGAAGCCAATTCACTCTCCATAGACACATCATTATCAGAAATAGCAAGCTCCAAAAGCTCACAAAAATCATCAAAATCCTGCCGAATAGACCTCCAAGCCTCAACCTTACGCTTTAAAACATTCAAGTTAGAAATAACACTCTCTGCTTCATTCCTATTATTCCAAAAATCCGCAGAAGCACTCAAATCCTCAAGCCTAGCTATCTCCGCATCCATACCCTCAAAGTCAAAGATGCCTCCAAGTATCAGAAATCAAAGAATCCAAATCTCGAGAATTAACCCTTAAATCTTCCAGCATAAAAAACTCCGTTTAGAATATATCCTAAATCACCCTAAAATTCAACTAAATTGGGCAAATTTGGAGGCTTAAAAGCCTCCAAACCGTGTGCTCTGTTTGTATCTTTTACTTGCAAAACAAAAAAAAGGTGTGGCTATCGCCACACCCTCTTCAAAATTACAGCAAGCAAAAGGATACCACGACGCCCACTTTTGCGAAAGGGCAAATCCTAAAAACAAAACCTACCATAATTAATAATAATTTAACTAAACCTCACACTATTAACTTCATTTGTAATTTCTTCCATAGACATTTTAGAAAGATTATATTTTTCAGCAAGCTCTACAGATTCTCTTAAAGTATTTTTTGCAAACTCTTTATCCACTATTTCTAATAACTCACTAAAACTTAAATTATTACTTTTAAATCCAAATTTCTTAAACTCAATATCAGATATTGAAATCTTTAATGTTTGCATAACTAATCCCTACTAAATGTTATCATATTTAACTTTTATATTCAAATGAAAAATTGCAAAAAATTTTCACTCTCTATTTTAATATAATAGACTTATATTCTTTAGGGGTAAAAACAATAGGATACTTCAAATTAATATCCTTAAAATCTTTATCGCCTGTTAAAATTACATCTGAAGAAGAAAGTATTGCAGATGCAAGAACTGGCAAATCTTTTTCATCTCTTATATTGGGAAAATCTTCAGATTTTATGGATGTTGGAGTTTTAAATTCCTTATATGTTATTTGTGAAAAAAACAATTCTAAAGCTTTTATCTTATTTGGAAATTTTCTTTTAAAAACTTCCCTACACTCATTTATACAATAATCAGAAATTATAATTTCATCTTTTTTTAAAATATGAGAAAAAACTTTGGATACTTCACCATTTGGAAAAAGAATTGCAGATATTATTATATTGCTATCTATAAATATCTTCATTTTAAGCTTGTCGCATCTTTTTTATATATTCAACGACATCTTCTTCTGTTTTAAATTCTGAACTAGAAGAGGAGTGATTTACCTCTTTTTGTATATTTAGTAGTGCTTGTTGTTCTTCTGTCTGAAAAATAATTTTTCCATCCTCTTCACTAAAACAAACTTTATCACCTTTTTTTAAATTGAGTTTTTCTATTATAAAATCTGGTATTCTGATTTTTCCATTAAAATCTAATATGCATAATTCCATAACTAACTCCTACTAAATGTTATCACATTTAACTTTTATCTTCAACTAAAGAAATTGCAAAAACTAACCTTAAAATTTCATATTTTAAAGTGTAATAGAACTCTATTGTGTTTTCAAATGGGCAAAGGATAGAAGCGTTACCCCGCACCCAACTTTATTGCACAGTAGCAAAAGCGATAGCTTTTGACCGTTTTATACAATAGTTGGGGAGGAGTACAAGCGGATAGCCTGGTCAGAAAAAGCTCTGCTTTTTCTGATGCCCCCAACTACATATCTCTCAAAGAATCTATAGCTGATAAGATTGCCTTCATACTTGCAGACACAATACCTGTATCAATTCCTACACCAAACTTTCGAGAACCTTCCGCGTTAGAAATCTCAATATAGGCAGCCGCTTTAGATTTTGCACCACCCTCAAGAGCATGCTCACTATATGTTCCTAAATTATAACCATCAAAACCAATAGATTTTAGCCCCTCAAAGAATGCAGAAATATGTCCATTACCACTTGCTGTAAAACTTTTCTCAACTCCATTATCAATTACAGTAGCACTAAGTAGAGTGTCATCATCTTTTGACTGAACAGAGTAATCTCCCAAGATTAAAGTTCTTCTATTTTCTAAATAATTATCACTAAAAAGCTTAAAAATTTCTTCTGGCAACAACTCTGTTCCCTTGTTATCAGAATGTTTTTGAACAATCCTAGAAAACTCTGGATGCATAAGTTTAGGTAATTTGTATCCATAAACTGTATCCAAAATATAAGCAACTCCACCTTTCCCAGATTGGCTATTAATTCTAATAATTGCCTCATAACTTCTACCCAAGTCAGCTGGATCTATAGGAAGATAAGGAACATCCCAATACTTCATCTCTCCAGAGTTAAAGACTTTCATACCTTTACTTATTGCATCTTGATGTGAGCCAGAGAATGCTGTATAAACTAACTCTCCAGCATAAGGGTGTCTCTCTGGAACTTTTAGTCCTGTGCAATCCTCATACAGAGAGATAATCTCATCTATATTACCAATTTCCAACTTTGGATCAAAACCTTGAGAGTAGATATTTAGAGCCATAGCCAAAATATCCAAGTTTCCTGTTCTCTCTCCATTGCCAAAAAGAGTTCCCTCAATTCTATCTGCTCCAGCCATAACAGCCAATTCAGCAGTAGCAATTCCTGTTCCTCTATCATTGTGTGGATGAACTGATAGAACAACACTATCTCTACAGCTTAGATTTCTACAAAACCACTCTACTTGGTCTGCAAAAACATTAGGAGTTGCCATCTCTACAGTGGTTGGTAGATTTATAATAGCCTTATGCTCTGGAGTTGGCTTCCAAACATCTAAAACTGCTTCACAAATTTCTAGTGCATAATCTAACTCTGTTCCTGGAAAACTCTCTGGAGAGTATTGAAAAACCCACTCTGTCTCTGGATACTCTTTTGCTAACTCAACCATCAAAGAAGCACCCTCAACAGCAATATCAATTATCTCTTGCTTACTCTTATTAAAAACTATCTTTCTCTGTTGAACACTTGTAGAATTATACAGATGAACTATAGCCTTCTTTACACCCCTTAAAGCCTCAAAACTTTTTCTAATTAAATGCTCCCTAGACTGTGTTAAAACCTGAACATAAACATCATCTGGAATGTAGTTGCCTTCAATAAGACGCCTTAAAAAGTTAAACTCTGTTTCACTTGCTGATGGAAAACCAATCTCAATCTCCTTAAACCCCATTTCAACAAGTTTGTTAAAAAATCTTAACTTAGTCTCACTTCCCATTGGAACAGCTAAAGATTGATTTCCATCTCTTAAATCAACACTACACCAAATAGGAGCTTCTGTAATACTCTTATTAGGCCAAGTCCTATCTTTTAAACAAATACTCTTATAAGCTCTATACTTAGAATAATCCATATAATCCTCCAAAACAAAAAAAACCATGGTCAAAACCATGGCTAAAAAATTTCTTACACTAAACCCTATTATGCCACGGCAAAAAAGCTACTCAAAGATAACAGTAAATTCAGCAATAAAAAATTTCTATTCTCAATAATCATATAACAAATATAAAACTTTTCAAAAAGACTGTCAAGCTATATAAAAAAAATCCCCTAGCTTTCGCTAGGGGACAATAAACTAATTGTAAAAACTATTTATTTTTTACAACTCTAAAGCCCATTGTTGTTGCTGAATAACTAGAACTAATAAATGTATCATAAACATCACTAATACCATATAACCTAGAATTATGAATATGACAATCAATAGAAAAATCATAGAAACTACCTCCAACTGAATAAGCATTATCTCCATCCAATGTTATAAGATATTCACTAACATTTCCATTCATATCACAAAGACCTAGAGCATTTGCATCTTTAGTCTTAACCTGAGCAGTATAGTATGTCTTACTAAAAAAACCAACACTTGGACAATTAGCAGAACTAATAGCAACATCATTAGTAGCTGAACTAGAAGCAGCACCACTAGCAGAATTACCCTTTGTCCAGTAATATCCATTAGTGCATAGAGAAGGATTAGGATTTACATAATTATCATTTACATTAGTTGTTCCTTGCCATCTTGCAGCACACTCCCACTCTTCATAACTTGGCAACCTAAAACCATCAGCAGTTAACTTAGTCTTTACATCACTTCCTTTAGTTATAGAGTTAGCATCTGTTATTGCAGTTTGATATAGCAAATCACTATAATAAACCTTACTCAAATCACTTCCATTATTTGAATTATAATAGTCTGTTAAAGCATTACACCAAACCACAGCATCCTTCCAACTTATTTTTGTTACAGGATTATTTTCATCTCCTATATCATCATCTCCAGTATTACTAGCACCTCCTTGTCTTCCCTCATTTGCAAAACTATATCCGTTATTTTTTGCCCAATCTCTTACAGCTGCCCACAACTTAAATGTTGTCTCTGTTTCAGCAACATAGTAACTAGAAAGCACTGTGCCAGTAGAATCATCACTCTCTCCTCTAGGGAAAATTATACCTAAAGTTGGAACTGGAACATACTTCATAACATCATCTGCTGTAATATTAAAATCTGAAGGTTGTGTAGCTTCTGAAAATACTGCATAAATAGTTATATTTTCTGTTGGCTCTCCATTAACAACATATTCTGTAATCAATGCCCCATTATCTGTTAAACTCCAGCCATCAAAAACATTATTTCCTAAACAGTTATATTTTTCTTCAAATTCACTCTTTGTTGGAAAAGTTATAGTATTACCATCTATCAACTCTACATCAGCAAAAGAATCGCCTGGTACTTTTTGAAGTGCTTTTAAAGGCTCAACTGAATAAGACAATTGATAAGTTGGTGTAACTACATCTGAAAATACTGCATAAATAGTTACATCTTCTGTTGGATCTCCATTAACAACATATCCTGAAATAACTGTTCCATTCTCTGTTAAACTCCAGCCATCAAAAATTTGACTTCCTATATAACTATACTTTTCCTCAAATTCACTTTTTGTTGGAAAAGTTATATTATTACCATCTATCAACTCAACATCTTCAAAAGAATCAGCAGGCACTTTTGGAATAGCTTTTAAAGGACTAACCGAATAAGACAATTTATAAGTTGGTGTAGCCACATCTGAAATTACTGCATAAACAGTTACATCTTCTGTTGGAACTCCACTAACAGTATATTCTGTAATCAATGCTCCATTCTCTGACAAACTCCAGCCATCAAAAGTTTTACTTCCTACATAGTTATACTTCTCTTCAAATTGAACCTTTGTTGGTAAAGTTATAACGCTTCCATCTATCAAATTAACATCTTCAAAAAAATCATCTACCACTTTTAAAGTTGCTTTTAAAGGATCAACTGAATAAGACAAATGATAAGTTGGTGTAGCCACATCTGAAAATACTGCATAAACAGTTACATCTTCTGTTGGCTCTCCATTAACAGGATATTCTGTAATCAATGCTCCATTCTCTGTCAAACTCCATCCATTAAAAGTCTTACTTCCTACATAGTCATACTTCTCTTCAAATTCACTCTTTGTTGGTAAAGTTATAGTATGACCGTCTATCAAATCTACATCAGCAAAAAAATCAGTTACCACTTTTGGAGTTGCTTTTAAAGGATCAACTGAATAAGACAGTTTATAAGTTTGTGTAGTTACATCTTCCCAAATTGCATAAAAAGTAACATCAGAAGCTCTAAAAGAATGTGGACTACCTACACCATAATAATCTCCACTTCCATCATCAGCAGTATTCCAAGAAAAAAACTGTTTTCCGTCTGGTGCTGTAAATCCACAAGCTGGCAAAGTGTAATAACTACCTTCTACATTTCCAGTAACATCATCCATTGTTCCAGTTCCACCGTTTGCATCAAAAGAAGCTTTATAAGTTGGCACAGTCGAATCTGCAAAAATTGCATAAACAGTTACATCTTCTGGATCTGAACCAACAGCATACTCTGTAATAAAAGATGTTGCATCAGAAGTCGAACCCCAACCTCTAAAAATTTTAGCTCCAACATAATCATATTTTGCCTCAAATTCATCCTTTGTTGGTAAAGTAACAGTATTTCCTGCTGTCAAAACAACTTCACTAAAAGCAACTTGACCACTTTTCAATGTAGCACTGTCCGAATTAACAGAATAAGACAAATTATATACAGTAGGACTAGCCTCGTCCTTTTTCCAAACTGCATATAAAGTCAAATTTTCGCTAACATTTTCTACAGAATCTTCATCACTATAAGTTGCAGTCGTAGCACTCTTATCTTTAGACCACCCTAAAAAAGAGTAACCACTTCTTGTAAACTCATTTTTAGAAAGTTTAACACTCTCTCCCTCTTTAACAGTCAAAGCCCCCATAGACCCTGACCCACCATTACTATCAAAAGTAACTTCAAACGAATTCTTATTACCATCAGGACAACCCAATAGCAATCCAATTATCAAAAATAAAAATAAAAACCTTTTTTTCATTGATTCCTCCAATAAATTTTATTCAATTCTAATATACATCTTTTAACTTATCAATAAAAAAATTGCAAAAAATACAAATTTCTTATAAAATTTACAAAAATTTTAATATTTGCCTCTTATTCCACTAAAAACTCCTAAAAATAATATTAATTTGGGTGTTACGGCTTCGCCGTCAGGCTTTCCATGGCTACGCTATCGCTCCGGTATTTTTGCTAAAGCAAAAACACTGCTACGCACCATTCCAATCCTTAACACGAAAGAAAAAAAACCTCCAGCAAAGCTGGAGGCAATATAAACAAATACAACAAACTATCTATTTTTCACAACTCTAAAGCCTAGAGTATTTACATATGTTCCATAAATGAGATTGTCATAAGATTGACTAATATCATATGACCTAGCATTATGAAGATGACAATCATACCAGTAATCATAGAAAGTTCCTCCAACAGAATAAGCATTAGCTCCATCCATTGTTATAAGATATTCGCTAACATTTCCATTCATATCACTCAATCCTAAAGCATTAGCACTCTTACTCTTAACCGCAACAGTATAGTATGTCTTACTTCCCCAACTACTACTATAAGGGGCATTACTAGAACTAACAGCTACTGCATTGGTATCTGAATTAGAATTAGAGATAGATCCACTTGCAGAATCTCCCTTTGTCCAGAAATATCCAGAAGTACATCCATCAGGGTTAGAAGTTACATAGTTATCATTTGTATTAGTAGTTCCTTGCCATCTTGCAGCACACTCCCACTCTTCATAACTTGGTAATCTATATCCATCTGCAGAGCCATTTACATTTACATCAGACCCAGAACTTATATCACTAGTTCTCTTTAGAGGAGTTGAAAAAGAGGAATCACTATAATAAACCATAGCTAAATCTGGATCACTTCCATTATTTGCATTATAATACTCTGTTAAAGCATTACACCAAACAATAGCATCTTTCCAATTTATTTTAGTTACAGGATTTAAATCATTTCCTATAGCATCATCTCCAGTATTACTAGCTCCACCTTGTCTTCCAACATTATCAAAAGTGTAACTATGTGAATCAGCCCAAGTTTTTACAACATTCCACAACTTATATGTTGTCTCAGTCGCTGCAACATAGTAATGAGAATCTACAGTTCCTGTAGAATCATTATTTTGTCCTCTAGGAAAAGTAATACCTAAAGCTGGAACTGGAACATACTTCATAACATCCTCTCCTGTAATATTAAACTCTGTAGGAATACTTGACCAAATTGCATAGAAAGTAACATCAGAAGCCTCAAAAGTATAAGAGTCTCCAACTGCTAAAGTAGTTCCATTTCCATCACTAGCCGTATTCCAAGAAGCAAACTCTTTTCCTGCTGGATTTAAAAGAGAACAATCTGGCAAAGTAATACTTTCCCCATATTTTCCTGTCATAGATAACATACTTCCACTTCCTCCATTACTATCAAAAGAAGCAGTATATGTAGCATCACCCCAAATTGCATAAAAAGTAACATCAGAAGCCTCAAAAGTATAACTTGCTCCTGCAATATAAGAATCTCCACTTCCATCACTAACTGTATTCCAAGAAACAAACTCTTTTCCTATTTGAGCTGTAAACTCACAATCTGGTAAAGTAATACTTCCTCCATATACTCCTGCTATAGATGACACAGTTCCACTTCCCCCATTACTATCAAAAGAAGCTGAATATGGAATATCACTCCAAATTGCATAAAAAGTAACATTAGAAGCTGTAAAAGTATAACTTACTCCTTCAGCATAAGAATCTCCATTTCCATCATCAGCAGTATTCCATGAAGCAAACTGTTTTCCTGTTGGTGCTGTAAAAGAACATGATGGTAAAGTTATACTATCTCCATATTCTCCAGTCATAGAAGAAATAGTTCCACTTCCTCCATTCTCATTAAAAGAAGCTGTATATGTAACATTACTCCAAATTGCATAGAAAGTAACATTAGAAGCTCCAAAAGTATAACTTGCTCCTACAACATAAGAATCTCCATTTCCATCACTAGCCGTATTCCAAGAAGCAAACTCTTTTCCTGTTGGAGCTGTAAACTCACAATCTGGCAAATTAATACTATCACCATATTTTCCTGTCATAGATGACACAGTTCCACTTCCTCCATTATTATCAAAAGAAGCTGAATATATAGCATCACCCCAAATTGCATAGAAAGTAACATCAGAAGTTGCAAAAGTATAACCTTCTCCTACAGCATAAGAATCTCCACTTCCATCACTAACTGTATTCCAAGAAGCAAACTCTTTACCTGTTGGAGCTGTAAACCCACAATCTGGCAAAGTAATACTTTCCCCATATGCTCCTGTCATAGATGAGACAGTTCCACTTCCTCCATTCTTATCAAAAGCAGCCGTATATGTAGCATCACCCCAAATTGCATAGAAAGTAACATTAGAAGCCTCAAAAGTATAACTTGCTCCTGCAATATAAGAATCTCCATTCCCATCACTAGCCGTATTCCAAGAAACAAACTCTTTCCCTGTTGGAGCTGTAAATCCACAATCTGGCAAAGTAATACTTCCTCCATATTTTCCTGTCATAGATGACACAGTTCCACTTCCTCCATTCTTATCAAAAGAAGCTGAATATGGAATATCACTCCAAATTGCATAGAAAGTAACATCTAAATCTGCAAAAGTATATTCACTACCTACAGCAAAAGTATTTCCATTTCCATCACTAGCCGTATTCCAAGAATCAAATTCTTTCCCCGTTGGAGCTGTAAACTCACAATCTGGTAAAGTAATAGTCTCTAAATATTTACCTGTCTTAGACAACACACTGCCACTTCCTCCATTCTTATCAAAAGAAGCAGTATATGTAGCATCACCCCAAATTGCATAGAAAGTAACATTAGAAGCTGTAAAAGTATAACTTACTCCTTCAGCATAAGAATCTCCATTTCCATCACTAGCCGTATTCCAAGAAACAAACTCTTTACCTATCGGTGCTGTAAATCCACAATCTGGCAAAGTAATACTATCCCCATATTTTCCTGTCATAGATGACACAGTTCCACTTCCTTCATTCTTATCAAAAGAAGCCGTATATGTAATATCACTCCAAATTGCATAGAAAGTAACATCAGAAGTTGCAAAAGTATATTCACTACTTACAGCATAAGGAATTCCATTCCCATCATCAGCCGTATTCCAAGAAGCAAACTCTTTACCTATTGGTGCTGTAAATCCACAATCTGGCAAAATATAAACTCCACCTTCTTCATTTCCAGTAACAGAATCCATTGTGCCACTTCCACTATTTGAATCAAAAACTACATCATAAATATCTGCAAAAATTGCATAAATAACTACATCAGATGTCGCAGAACCTGCCACTGTATATTCAGAAATAAAAGTTGTTGCATTAGATGTCGCACCCCAACCTTTAAAAACCTTTTTAGCAGCTAAATCATATTTAGCAAAAAATTCTAACTCTGTTGGCAAAGTTATAGAAAGATTCTCTGACAACTCCACATCATCAAAAGCTGTTTGACCACCCTTTAAAGAAGCTCCAGAAGAATTTACATTATAAGACAAATGATAAGCCGCCCCAGCTGCTTCCCAAATTGCATAAAAAGTAACATCAGAATCTACAAAAGTATATTCACTACCTACAGAATAAGAAACTCCATTTCCATCTGAACTCAAATTCCACTCTTTAAACTGTTGACCAGATGGTGCAGTAAAAGAAACTGAAGGCAAATTAAAAGTAACTCCAACTTCATACCCATCAGAATTACTCATATCTCCACTTCCACCATTTGAATTAAAAGAAGCATAATAAACATCAGCAAAAACTGCATATAAAACTACATCTTCTGATGGCTCTTCAGAAACTGTATAAATAGAAATAACCTCATCAGAACCTTCAATTAAAGACCAACCCTTAAAAAGCTTTCCAAGAACTACATCATATTTAGCCTCAAAACTAACTTTATTTGGCAAGTTTACAGGACTTCCAACTTGTAACTCAACATCATCAAAAGCTGATGCTCCACTCTTCAAACTAGCATCAGATGAAACAGAATAAGACAAATTATAAACTGTAGGGACAACCTCATCCATTTTCCAAACTGCATATAAGGTAAAACTTTCACTAACCTTTTCTACAGTAGCTTCATCACTATAGGTTGGAGTCGTTGCACTCTTATTTTTAGACCACCCTAAAAAAGAGTAACCATTTTTTGTAAACTTATTTTTAGAAAGCTTAACACTATATCCCTCTTTAACAGTCAAAGCCCCCATAGACCCTGAACCACCATTACTATCAAATGTAACCTCAAATGACTTAACTTCATTATTAGGACAACCCAATAGCAATCCTATTATCAAGATTAAAAACAAAAATCTTTTTTTCATTTATTCCTCCATTTTATTTTTTATAATTCTAATATATATTATTTCACATAGCAATTATAAATTTATTAAAAAAACAAATTTCTTATGAAATTTTACAAAAATTTTAATATTTGCCTCTTATTTAGCTAATATTTTCCAAAAATAATATTAATTGGGGTGTTACGGCTTTGCCGTCAGGCTTTCCATGGCTCCGCTATCGCTTCGGTATTTTTGCTTTGCAAAAACACTGCTACGCACCATTCCAATCCTTAACACAGAATAAAAAAACCTCCAGCAAAGCTGGAGGCAATATAAATAAACAAAACAAACTCTATCTATTTTTAACAACTCTAAAGCCCATTGTTGTAACTTTATAAGTTCCATATGAAAGCCTATTATCATATATGTTATCTAGATCATAAGAATAAGTTTCTGAAACATCACAAGTATTAGCATAATCATAAAAACTTCCACCAACAGCCATAGCTCTTGAACCATCTAATGTAATAAGATACTCTCTAACATTTCCACTCATATCATACAATCCTAAAGCATTCGCCACTTTACTCTTAACCTGCATAGAAGTCCAAGGCTCAACATAACCAACTGCAACTGTAGTAGAATCATCTTCTGAATTAGAAATAGCTCCACTTGCAGAATCCCCCTTTGTCCAGTAATATCCAACAGTGCACCCATCAGGATTAGTCTCTACATAATTAACTCCTGCTGTTATCCCTTGCCACCTTGCAGCACACTCCCACTCTTCAGAACTTGGCAATCTAAAACCAGTTGCAGTAGGATTAACATTTACATCAGTCCCATCACTTATATCACTAGCAGATTTTAAAATAGTTTCAAAAGATTCATCACTATAATAGACCAAAACTAAATCTACTTCACTTTCATTATTTGAATTATAATACTCTGTTAAAGCATTACACCAAACAACAGCATCCTTCCAACTTATTCTAGTTACAGGATGATTTTCATCTCCAACAGGAGTATTTTCATTATGATATTCTCCTCCTTGCCTTCCTTCATTTACAAAAACATAAGCTTGATTATCAACAGCCCAAGTTCTTACAGCATTCCACAACCTGTATGTTGTCTCGGTTTCTGCAATATAGTAGTCTGAAGCTACAGTTCCTGTAGAATTATCACTTGCTCCTCTAGGGAAAGTAATTCCAGAAGCTGGAATTGCTACATATTTCATAATATCATCCGTTGTTATATTAAACTCAGAAGGAATATCTTTCCAAATTGCATAAAATGTAACATCAGAAGCTTCAAATGTATAACTCTCTCCAACTCCAAAAGAGTCGCCACTACCATCAGCTACAGTATTCCACTCCTTAAACTCTTTCAAATTAGGAGGAGTAAAAATACATACTGGTAAATTCATAGAATCGCCATATTTTTTCCCATTAATAAAAGGAATTGAACCAATTCCACCATTTTTATCAAAACTCGCTTTATATGTTAAATCTTTCCAAATTGCATAAAATTTAATATCTGAATCCTCAAATGTAATACTATCTCCAACAGCATAAGAATCTCCACTACCATCAGCTTCAGTATTCCACTCCTTAAATTCCTTACCTTCAGGAGCCTCAAAAGTAGATTCTGGCAAGGTAAAAACATCTCCCTTCTCATTTTTCCTTTCTGGAAGCATAATACCTTTTCCACCATTATTATCAAATATTACATCATAATATCCCAAAAGCTCTCCAATACATCCTGAAAATAAAAAAAGCACTAAGATAAAAAATATAAAATTCCTTTTCATAAATCCTCCTAACAAAAACAAATGATATAATAAATTAAATCAATTATCAATTAAAATTTTTAGAAAAATAAAATAAATTTTTTTTTAAGTACGCTATTTTTTAGGTAGGATTAATAAATAGTTGCCAATATTAAATAATTGCTATATATTAAAAACTCAAGGAGATATTATGATAGTTTTAAAATTTGGTGGAACTTCTGTAATGAATGCAGAAAGAATGAATCAAGCATTAAATATTGCAAAAAAACAACTAGACAAAGCTCCAGTAATGGTATCATCTGCAATGGCAAAAGTAACAGACACCTTAATAGAAATTTCTGATAATGCTAAAAAAGGCAATAAAGAAGAAGCTCTAAAACTTGTTGAAAAACTAAAAGATAGACATATCTCTGTTGCAAATGACTTTTTAACAGGAAATAACTTAAAAGAGTGTATAGAAAAAATTCAAGACTTCTGCAAAGAGTTACACTCAATTACAAAAGGTTGTTCACTTTTAAAAGAGTGTCCAACTCAAAGCTATGACACAATCCAATCTTTTGGAGAACTTTTATCAACAACTCTTCTATATTATAGAGCAAAAGAGTTAGGAATAAATGCAGAGTGGATAGACTCAAGAAAAATATTAAAAACAGATAGCACATTTGGTGCAGCAAATCCAGATTTTGAAAAAACTGACCAAGAGATAAAAAAAGCAATATTTCCAGAAAAAAATAGACTCTACATAGCCCAAGGATTTATAGCCTCTGACAGTGATAACATAACAACAACACTAGGAAGAGGTGGCTCTGACTTTACTGCAGCAATATTTGGAGCAAGTTTAGATGCAAAAGAGATACAGATATGGACAGATGTAAATGGAATAATGACAACCGATCCAAGAATAGTAGCTGAAGCGACAACTGTAAAAGAGATGTCTTATGAAGAAGCAGCAGAGCTTGCATTCTTTGGAGCAAAAGTTGTTCATCCAGCAACAATACAACCCGCAATAAAAAAGAACATACCAGTAACAGTAATGAATACAAACGATCCTGACGGAGCTTTCACAAAAATAAGCAACAACAACTTGGAGCAAGGTCTAAAAGCAATCTCTGGTAAAAAAAATATCACTGTAATAAACATAAACTCTTCAAGAATGATAAACGCCTCTGGCTTCCTATCTAAAATATTCTACATATTTGAAAAATATGAAACAAGTGTTGATCTAATATCAACAAGTGAAGTATCAGTATCCGTAACAATAGATGACACAACAAACCTAAATAACATAGTAAGAGAGTTGGAAAAAATAGCAACAGTTACAGTTGCAAAAAATAAAGCAATAATTTGCTTCGTGGGTAAAAACCTTTGGCACTCAACAAAAACAATAACAAAAGTTTTTTCAGCACTTGAAGGCACAAAAATAAGAATGATAAGTCTGGGCTCTTCTGATACAAACCTAAGTGCAGTTCTTCCTATGGAGATGCTAGATACTGCAATAAAAAATTCCCACAAAGCTTTCTTTTAGGGGGAAACGGCTAAAGCCGTCGGGCTTTCCGCTACAACTCCTCGCTTGCTATTGTAGAAAAAAAACAAAAGCTCCGTCCCCTCCGCTTTTATATTTCCACTTCGCAAAGCTCAGTGTCGAGTAAAAAAAGCAAGCTGTGGGGTTTACACTTCAATCCCTTTCCCTCCTCTCGAAGTATATATATCCTGAAAAATCTAGTTTACAACTTCTTTATTTCATCAATGGATAACCCTGTGCATTTAGAAATCAATGATAAACTTATACCCTCTTTTTTAAAAGCTCTTGCAGTCTCCTTTGCCTTTTGTGTAGAACCTTTGCTTATTCCTTCTTTTATTCCTTCATTTAGTCCCCTTTTTAGACCTTTTTCTAAACCTTCTTTTATTCCAATAGCAATTCCCTCTTCTCTACTCTCAGCTCTTTGAACTGCTATATCATCTTCGTAACAATACTCACCAACTAACATATTCGACCTCTCTGGTAACTATCTAAAGTCTTTCAACCTCTTCTACAGACAATCCAGTGCATTTAGAAATCAGTGACAAACTTACACCCTCTTTTTTAAAAGCTCTTGCAGTCTCCTTTGCCTTTTGGGTAGAACCTTTGCTTATACCAATAGCAATTCCTTCTTCTCTGCTTTCAGCTCTTTGAACTGCTATATCATCTTCATAACAGTATTCACCAACTAACATATTCTCTACCTCCCTTGATTTTCTATCAAGATACTCTCCGAGAATACCTTGCTCTATACAATATTTTATCGCATTTTCAAATCCATTTCTACCTTCTTTTTTCATA
>PDWI01003804.1_pt1 | contig 20887 bp, 31 predicted proteins | sample 1430891 | NCBI WGS metagenome assembly PDWI01 (sample SAMN01162508, study PRJNA174530) | Oral metagenome, whole genome shotgun sequencing project. | biome: Marine environment; feature: Marine mammal; material: Swab sample of the gingival sulcus; isolation source: swab sample of gingival sulcus... | reverse complement strand
ATTTCCTTTCAAAATGAAATATTTTTTAGGATTTTTTCAAATTTGAGATAAAATCCTTTTTGCAGTCGGTTTTCTTGTGGTGAGAGGGTCGGCTGTTTTAAATGTTTTTTATTCTATCTGATAGCCTCTTGGCTCGGTTTGGAGTCTGTTTAGCCCATAGGCTATCAAGCATTTCAGCACTTGCTTTTTCATATTTTGCACACTCTAACAACTTGATTGTTTTTTTAAACTTTAAAAGTCCGTTAACGCCCAATTGATAAGCCATATTTGTTAAGACAATTTGCACTTCTGCTGGGCTTTGGGAAAGCCAAAACAAGGCAGTATATAGCTTTTCTATCGTTCGCATAAGTCTAACTTCACACAGTGCTTTGGCTTTGGACTTAATTAGAGGATATTTTCCGCTCCACTCTATAATACGCATTTCTCTTTGAGTGATAGGTAGTTTGCAACCTATACCAACCGTTTCAAATCCCAAAGTGTCTTCATATGGATATGCTCGGTAGCCCTCATCTTGTTCCAAATCAGCTATAAGTCTATTTAGATATGTTTGTTTCATCGTTTAGTTCCTTTATCGCTTGTAGTTTTAAATAGCAATCCATATATCCATCATGGAGGTCTAGTATGAAATTCGCAACATCTTTTTGTGTTTTTACAAAAGGTATAACAACATCTTTACATTCAAGTAACTCTTGCGGTAAGGTTTGCTTTACTCTTACTATCTTAGTTATTGTTGGTGCTGGTTTGTTGGTGCAAGAAGTTAAAAGTATCACGCAAAATAGGGCTGATATTGCCGTCACTGTGCTTGATATTTTTCTCTTTTTGTTTTGCATATCTTACCTTTCGTTTGGTCTTTTGTTTATGGATTTTTGCTACCGCCTGTTGATTTTGTATTATTGTTTTTTTTAGTTCCTGGATAGATTTTAAATTCTGAGCATTTACCTCTTTGAGTTGTGTTATTTGAAGGTTTAGATTTTCGTTTTTAAGAGTTGCGATATCTTTTTTTAGTTGCAGTCCTGCTAGGTAAAGCCATAACGCACAAATAGCGAACAATCCCCCTAAAATATAAATCTGCTTTGATATAAGCCATTTCAATGCACCTTTAAGAGCACTGCCAAAAAACGCTGACAAATTCATCCTCTTATCTCCTTAAATTTAACTCTCTCTTTATGCTCACCTTTCTTGCCTATATTAAAACTCTCAACTGGGCGATGATACCCCATTACACGAGTGTAAACCATACACCTGGTGCGTTTATTTTGTGGAAGGAGGCTTACTCTCATTTTTATCTTCCTATAAACAGTGCTCTACCAAATAGTTTAGTAGATATCTTTCTATACCAAACATCCAACCAAAAGAATTTCTTGATTTTTGTATAGCCTTTCTTTATATAGAACTCTTTTGGCTCCATTCTTTGATATCCGCACTCTATGAATTGTTTACCATCCCCTAGTATGCAATGTCCGCGTCCACGTGGGCTTTTGCAATAGTAAAGCTTATATTTACTCATCCCTTCAACTAGATCTTGCAAAGATAGACAATAATCCTCACAATCGCCTTGATATAATCCGTCTATTATTTCGCACGGTTTCCAAGACTCGTGCTTGTCTTTTTTATATTTGTATTTTAAGTTAAACTCTGATAGTTTCATTTTTATTCTCCTATAAATTCTTGTGTTTTTATTGGGCAGTGTTCCAATATCTCGTTTAAAACAAGCTCAGCACTATTTGGCATTTGCCTACTTCCTTGTTTAACCTCTAAAAGCATATTTCCTGCATACTCAAAGATATCATCCTTCCAAAGCCACACCCACTCACAAAAAGGGTCGTGTGGTCTTTGCTTTGGGCTAGTTGCATACAATGCACAACTAGCAATATTTTCAAACACAGTTCCTTTTATTTGGTTATAAGTGTTGATTTGGTTTTGCACTAAGGTATCAAGAGCGGTCGTGTACTCTTTTGTTTTTATCTCTAGCAACTCTGCTTGAGTAAATTCTGGTTCAAGTTCATTGCCTTGATTTAACCACTCTTGTATGATATCTAGTTCATTACTTGGTGTGTTAGCTGGTATAAAAAAGTTACCATTTACACTATAAACACCATCAAGTTTTTTAACTTTTACTATCTCATCTTTAGTAAAGAGAGTAGGTACTTCACTAGGTAGGTTAACATCTGTAAAAACAGTCTCTTCAACTATATAATTTATCTTTTCCATTATAAATACTCCGCACTTGCTATTATTTTATTGATTATCCCGCCCTTATTACTGAGTGAGCTACCTTGAATGGTACATCCGTGTTGATTTAAATTGCTAACAACAGGCTCATTGCTCCAAGTGTCACTGTTTTTTTCCAATATAACATTAGGAGTTTTTCGCAAAATTACAGGAAATTCAACATCAGATACTGACCATCTATTATTTATATCTGTTAGCCATCTATAGCAAAATAGAGGAACTCTTCTTATATATAGATACCTTTGACAACGTCTAAGTTCATCCCCGTAGTGAGGCTCTATCCACATTGTTGGATATTTGCCATATTCAAGTTTAATGTTGGTTACATTAAAGTCTATAAGATGATTTTCCTCTCTTTTACCTATGATAAATACACTAAAATAATAAGGCTCTAAATCAACATCTGGAACCCTGAAAGGAAAAGATATTTTTCCACCCTTATTAGTAGGCAAAAGGTCTCCTAAAGCCCTCACAAAACTTAAATGCTTAAATTCGTGATTATCTCTTCGCCTTAGTCCAACATGGATATAGCCATTTGCTAAAGGTTTATTGATTTCATCGTGTACATATAAGTTACAACTAAAACAGAGTTCTTGCCCTCTTAGTTTTTGCAAATCATCATATATCTCTTGCTGTATTCCTGGATAATTAGTATTATTAGATGTGGTTCTTACTCTTAGCCACCTAGTAAATACTCCAGATGGACTAACACCTACTATTGTACCTGGTCTAACCCTCCATCTATCATAACCTACTAGATAACTATTATCTCCCGTATAGCTACTAGCTCCTCTTTGGTTAATCATAAACGAACCGTTAAGTAGTATATTATCTCCATTGCCTTCAGTCGTATTTTTACTCCTTCTCCAAGTTGACCAATAAGGATTTTTTCCAAGAGGGCTTAACTTTGCTCTAGTCCACTCGTTACCGTGCCAATCAGAATAACGTTGCACTACCCAATCATCTGTATATCTAAATACTTGCAACAATCCATTATCATGTGAGGGAGGAGTGTTTGAACTTTCATTTATATTTATATGAAATACTCCTGATTGTATCAAAGAGTTGAAGTCTATTGTTCGATATTGGTTGTCTGTAAGGTAAGAGGATAAACTTAGATAAGAGTTATCGTGATTGTGATTACTTTGTGCCTTGGCATCATTGAGCTTCTTAATCGCTCTCGCAGTCGCAAACTTATCCGAACTATTATCTGTTAAACTACTCGTAGCAGGATAGTTTGGAACATTACCCAAACCAACATCATCTTTATCCAAACTTGGCAACTGATTTTTTCTTAGTTTACCTTGTTGGGTTAAGTCTGCTTTTTTGCTTAAAAGATCTTCGGTTTTTTGGCTTGAATATACAGTTGTGCTTGTCTCACTTTCATCTGATATAAAGTTATTTGTTGCAGCAGTTACGATAGTGTTTATCTCTGTTGCTTTTTCTAGTGCCTCATCTCTATAAGTTTTAGCTTGTGTTTTAAACTCCTCAGTTGCTTCTTTGGCTGCATTGCTTGCTTGTAAGTTTTGTTCTACTTGTTGGGCTTGCGTTGCCACTTGGTTTGCTTTAGCATTTACTGTTGCGGTGTTTTGCGCCACCTCATTTTGCTTATCTCCTATAAAATATGCAGCGTCTTCAACATCCTTAAGTTTTTGTGTAACCGTAGTAGTGTTTGCGCTTACTTGTCCAGCCTTTTGTATCACTTCATCTCTATAAGTTTTAGTTTGTGTTTTAAACTCTTCAGCTGCTTCTTTGGCTGCATTGCTTGCTTGTAAGTTTTGGGATACCTGTTGGGCTTGCGTTGCCACTTGGTTTGCTTTAGAATTTACCGTTGCAGTGTTGTTGGTTACCGCGGTTTTTGCATTTGATACATAATTTGCTGCATCAATTACCGCTTGGTGCTTTTGTGTAACCGTTGCGGTATTTGCATTTAACTCCGAACTTAACTCATTCATTTGATCACTCATGGAGTTCATTTGGTTTATGCGTGAATTCTCCTCACTCAACCTTGTATCCATATCCTCGCTAAAAGTTGCAGGACGTGATCTGTTTGGCGAAGTGGTAAACGGTTGAATTCTAGTTGTTACTTTTTTCATATTAATCCTTTTATTGATATATTTAAGGTGCTTATGTCGCCTCCTTCATATTCAAAACTTACATCTTCGTAATATCCAAAATTAAGTAAGTTTTCTAACTTAGAGTTTGGGCTTTCATCTCCTATAAAAAGCAGCTCTTTCGCGTCCCAACTTACAAACTTGCGTCTAAGCATAGGAAGTGAAGATGAACTTATACTAACAGAGTAGCTATCATTCAATCTTGCGCCTCTGTGGACTAAAGAGGTGTTTCCAAAAACATCTGTCTCTTTTTTACTATAACTCTCTATGCCTAAACTAAATTCAGCATTTGTGCATCCTACAAAAAAACTATCCCCAAAAACTAAACGCCCACACTTTACATCTCCGCTTTTAGAACTCAAGCTAACTGATAATGTTGTCCCCATTATGATAGGTATGTCACCTGTATAAAAGGTCTCTTTTCTTAAAATAGGTGAGTAACAATAGGTATAAAAGTCGATTATCTCTTTTTCATCTCTTAGGCTCTCTTCTTTCTGAAAAAGCACTTGATCATCTGGAGCTAAAAGCTCTATTTTTATCTCGTTTGCCTCTACATTCATAAGGCTTAAAGTATCATAGCCACGATTGTGAAGTTTAAAATTTAACTCTTCACTTTTGGTGGTTTGGGTTGCCGTTTTGCTATCTAGCATGGCGTAGTAGTTAGTTGGTCTTATATTTACCCACTTAAACCCTTGCTTTATGGCATCAACTTGCGGTCTTTGGGTAGTATTTGTGCCATCATCTCCAGCGTATTTAAATATATAATGCCCATCTCTTATCTCGTCGCCATAGTTATATCGTGCGCTACTATTCCACATTGGCTCACTTTCAACTATGTTTATACTTACATAATCAGATATTCTATTTTCCACTATTTTCATTTATCCACCCTCATGGCATTTCCATTATCGGTTACTTCTCTCAAGAGGCGATTTAGTTTTAAGAGTTCGTTTAAAACTTTCTGGTCTGTATTTTCGTCTTTTAAAGCAAGCGAACCGCTTTTGCTCGTGTATCCACCTTTTGCATATCCGCTAAGTCTTAGACTTTCAAGAGAGTTAAAAAGAGGCTTGTTTTTCTCAACCATCCATTTAGGTGCCACCCACTCATCCTCATGGACATACCCTGCTACTTTAAAGCCCGTTTTGTCTCTTTTGCCGATTCCTCTTGTAAAGCCACCTTTTGCGTAGTATTCATAAAGGGTTGTGCTTTCTGTACCTGTTGGAACATTAGTTCCAGCTAACCAGTTTGTAACTCTTTCTGTTGTTGTGGTTCGTTTTATAACTAGGCGTCTAACGTTATTATTTGTATTAAAGGTGTTGGATTTTATATTGTCATTTATGCCTTTTATTTTATCTATGCTATCCTTTGCAGCATTTGTTGCTGACTGAACTCTGCCTGTCGCGTTATTTATATTGTTTGTGTTGTTTTTAATTTCGGCGATTTGAGAATAATCAAGTCCTGTATTGACACTTAGAGTTCTCACTGATCCTGTTACTCTATCAAGAGTTATTCCGCTTCCATTACCATTTAAATCATTGATATATGTGCTTACAGAATTTGAGCCTATAAGTGAACTGTCTTTCGCTAATGAAGAGTTATTGTAATATTCTTGGTTGTTTATACTATTATTTACACCTTCAACCGAACTTCTAACTGTATTCAAATTGGTTGAAATTTGATTTTTGCTTTGTCCGATTGCCCCTATGGTATCAATCAAGCCTTGTTGTTTTGCTCCATATCTATCATAATAAGTTTGGCTATTTATAGTCTTAACAAGTCCTTTTTCGCCTAGTAGTTTTGTATTGCTTACATTTACTTTGTCAGCTACCCCGGCGATAGTTGCTTTTTCTTCATTTGTAAGTACTCCATCAGCCATTGCCTTATTTATGGCTCCCAATAAATCTTTCATATTATCAAGTACATCGTAAGCTTTTACGGCTGTGCTTTGAAGGCGTGATGTTTGAGTGCCTATACTTGCACTTGCATATGCCCAATCAGCTTGAGAGGCAAAGTTCTCTTTATTGCTCAAAAATTCATCTGATGCGCTTACGAAAATTTGATACGCTTTTTCGTACTCTTCACCTATCTTTGTATCTAAAGGATTATTGATAAGATTTTGCTGTGCGCTTAAAGCTTTTTCGTATGCCTCTTCATAGCTTATCATACCCGCACTTCCGTCTGTTTTAAATACATTTCCCAAAGCCCCTTGAGTACTTTTTAGGGTATCTATAAAACTATCTTTAAACTTAAATATAAAACCGCCCATAACCTTTGTGGCTTGTTTCATACCACGGCTTAGACTATCGGTGCTTTTGTTTAGCTTATCTGTTTGTGTTTTTACTCTGTCTATGGTTGGGATTGTTCTGTTTTGTATATTTTTACTAACATCTATAAAAGGCTTTGTTATGTTTTCGCTTATAGGTTTCGAGATTTCCTCTGTGTATATTCTTGGATGAGGATCCATTTTACCCCAAGTTTCATCTATCTGCTCGTTTGCTTGTTTGAAATTTTCTGAATTTTGTATGGTTTTGTTGTTTATTTTTTCTATTACGTTGCCTTGAGCTTTTAAAAAGTCATCCAGGTCCTTTTGTGCATTTGCGATATCTTCATCTGTTATGGCAGGAGTATATTTTTCTAGCTCCTCCCTCTTATCTTCTTGGGCTTTTGTTATCCCTTCATCAAGTTCACCAAAATCTGTCTTTTCGATATTTATTTCTGGTGCATTTTTTATTTTTTCATAGGCTTTATCCACCTGGGCTATAAACTCATCTCCAAACTTTGCCCCTTCGCCTGTTTTGTTTAAGTCTACATAAGCGTCGGCAAATTTTTGCTTATATTTATCTAATTCTTGAGTTACATGTAAATAATCTTGCTGGAGTGTTGATGAGTAGTTTACTTCCGCTATTGAGCCTAGTGTCGGTAAACCGACCGCACTAGCTACTGCATTGGCTGCAGCAATGAGCCAATTTATCTTACCGATGATAGCATTTGCCATATCTGTATAAGCGCGGTCTATCATATTTGCCACCGTTAATGCTGTATATCTTATGCCATACCAGCCTATGATAATGCCATTTTTAACAACCTCAAATAGATCCCCTATGGTTTCTAATGCGTCATAAAAGCCCCCAAGACCTATTATAGTGCTTTTAATGCCCTCTATCGCATACTTAGCAAATGCACCTGCGCCCTCTCCAGCTTTTCCAAAAGCTTTACTTAGATATTCGCCTACAACTTTTACGATAGATTTCATATAGTCAAACAATCCAGCGTTCATAATGTTTTGTTTTGCTATCGTCCAGTTGTCTTGTATATTGCTAAGCATTCCATTCCAAGTGTCTGCTTGCATTTTCATAGCGCCTGCATATTTGGAGTTAAAGATAGATGTTAAAGTTGATTGTATGATAGACGAGTTGTTTGCTACGACGATTTGCCTAGCCTCCCCACTAGCATTTCGCCACATATATTTTATCTCGTCTCCCATTTTGGCTGCCCTTATGCCAAACTCTTTTAGTCTTTCGTTTTCCCCTGTAACTGCGTCTGCCATTGCCTCTACTGCTTGTTGCAAAGGTTTACCCATGGCCGATGCAGTGTCGCCTAATGCTCTCATAGTTCCATCCATTGGATCTAATCCATAAGCTTTTAAAGATATAAAACTTTGTGTTACCTGTTCTATTTGATAAGGGGTTTGAGCAGCAAAGTTTTGTACCCAAGACAGGCTCTGTCTCGCTCTTTCGCTACTTCCTTCGATATTTATAAGTGTAGTTTGAAGTTTTTCATGGGCTGCTGCAACTTGTGTTAGATCAACAGCAAATCTAACTCCAGCTACAACTGCAGCAGCACTTGTAAAAGCAGTTCCAATCATACCAATAGTTTTAACAGTAGAGGATACCTGCTGTTTGGCTTGTTTTGTGGCGTTTATAAGTCCTTTCGTATCGCCTTTTATCTTTACCATTATAGTTTTTGCTGTCATCAAAATACTCCTAAAACAAAATCCTCTAACTGTTTGCCATCTATCTTTTTGGTTTTCTTTTCGCCCTGGTGTGAAACCAAAAAGTCTTTATAGCTTGTTCCTTTTTTAAGTCCTTGTTGCAAAGAAGAAAGTACGGCTAATTGTACCTCGCTTATATCTTTGTGGGTTGGATAGAGATTAAAATACTCGCACCACTCACAAAACTCACTATATGAGAGATTTTCTTCCATCTCATATAAGCTTTTATAGCCTAAGCTTAGTGCTATTTTGAAGTACTCTTCCCTGCCTTTAACTTTCCCGCCTTATCAAACTCACTTAAAGCATTGTAAATTTCATCAATAAATTTAACACTATCGTCACCTAATTCATCTAAATCTTTTAAGCTCATCTCAGGTTCAATTAAAGCAAAGCTGATAGCTAATTTTGTTGCTTTTCGGTAGTTGTTGATACTTATAGGCACTTCTCCTTTACTATCAGTAACAACTCCATCAAACATGATCTCGTCTACTCTAGCTCTTTGAGCAATACTGAGTTTTCTTATTCTCACTTCGTCATCAACTGCTTTTACATAGATAGTCTTTGACTGTGTTGCGAACTTGTCTTTTAAAGTTTGTATATCTAACATAAGTCCTCCTTAATTTGCTTTTGTAGATGTTGGGCTACCTACCCAATCAACTGTAAATTCGCTAACGACTGCATCATCATCATTTTTGGGAGTATATCCTGTTATATATGCAGTTCCAGACACTGTAGTACCTTTGCCATCATCTGTAAGTTTGTTATCAAACTCTATCTCTATGATGGCTGGTTTGTTTATATCGTACTGGAGTGATGCTTTAGCATGAAAGCTGTCGCTCGTTTCGCTAAAAGGAAGCGTAAAAGTTAAAGTGTCATACTCTTTTGCTCTTACGCTTAACAAAGTCTTGTCGTTTAGACATTTTTTCTTCGATACCTCTCTTTTGCTTCCTAAACCATCCAAGCTAAGGATGCATTGAGTGCTAGTAAACTCTGTATCGTCTTTTGTTTTTATGCTAAGCTTTACGTTTATAAAACTTACTAATTCCTCTTGTGCCATTTTTATCTCCTTTTTTGTTTTATTTTTAACGGTTTTCCCCAGTTATTTTTTTCTTATAAGCAGCCTCCAATGCCAAAAGTGCATCAGTTCCCATCCAAGCAGCTAAACCTCCTAAGGCTACTGCAACTCTCTCACTTCCTGATAGATATGTCACTAGCTCAAATGTTATATAAGCTGCAAACATAGAGCTAACCATTCCAACCAAAAACCTTTTTATGCTACGTTTTTTATCTTCATCTTTATTCCTTATATAGTTTAAAACTCCGCCAACTATCGAAATGGCAACAAGCCAAACATAAGATGCACTCTCTTTGTCAAATCCGTTAAACATAAAGTATCCTTAAAAATAAATATATAGCCAAAGAGATACTCCCCATTAAAAGATAATCCCATAGTTGTTTTAGTTTTTTCATTTTAAACCTTTCCTCTAACCTCAAGAAAAAATATCTCTTTTAAGGTTCTATTTTCAATCAAAACGCTTGTCTTTTTTAGATAAAACTTTCCATCTTTTCTATACTTTTGCATAAACTTTTCACACAACATTTGACTTTTTAAGTTGTCATGTTTTATTTTTAAAGAAAAACTACAAGTCACAACGCTTGAACTTTGTGTTACTCTTTCATACAGGATGATATCAGCTATATCTTTCTTATCTTCATAAACCCCATGTGCTACACTTTCAATTTCATTGATACAACTTTGCACATCAATAAAATCTAAACAATTTAAGGACAAGCCCATTGTAAACCTCCTGTAGATTTATAACTTTGTTTACTGTTCAAGCTTTCTCTTTTATAGTAAGTTTGCAAAGCGGAGTCTGCTCGTTTTAACCAATACTCCCCAAACTTTTCAACATCTTTAAAAGTGCTTAGGCTCTCTTCGTATTCATCTGTACGATTTTGCATATCAACCCAAAGATGTGGGCTTAGATAAAATAAAGCCTTACTTCCTACAATTTCAAGCTCTAAATCTTCGTGCTTTGTAAAATCCAAGCCCTCATAGTCTAAATATGCCCTTTTGATATGCTGTGTGACATTTTCTTCACTAAGCGTTAATTCAAAAAGTTTTTTTAAATCTTCAAGGGCTATCATTTTTTAGCCTGTAAAAACTGATGTGGTTACCCACTTTTTAACCACAATCTCATAATCGCAGAAAGTATCAAAGATATACTTTAAAGCCCTCTCTTCATTGTCATAAAAGCGGTTTCTTCTTATCTCTATACCAACCCCTAAGACTAGATTTGAAAGTGGTGTTGCCATCAGTTCTCCATCTTTCATCAAAGGCTCGACCTCTAAAGGAACGCCTAAAAACTTCTTAGCATCTCCATTTATCAAAACGTTTGCTGCATTTAAATCAGATACTTCTGTGTTGTATTTACGATAATCATTCGGACTTATGAGTATCACTGCATCATTTGCCACATCTGGGTGGATATTGTTTGCGACTGCTTTTAGTCTGTCTATCATCTTGGAGTTTTTTGCATGTTTTAATTTTTTGGCATCATCTGACTCTTTGGCGATAGTTAGCCAACCTTTATTTAGGTTTTTAAACTCCTTGTCTGCATAGTCATCTTTTTCGCCAATAAATCCCAAAAGTGCCAAATCATTTCCAAACGCCTTTGCAAAATTCTCAAAGGTCTCTTTTTCAAAGTTTGGGTTATCTTTATTATCATTTAAAGCATCTTGTAAGATACGGGCAAACAGTTGAACATCTTTACCTTCAAGCTTACATCCAACAAGTCCAAGTTTTTTTCTTTGTTCTTCAGTTGGCTTTTCTCCACTTGGCACTCTTACCAAAATACCTCTTGCCACGTCCCATGCGTCTATAGTGGCAGTAAGTTTTTTCATCTTTTTTATAGTGATTTTTTTCAAAAACTTGCTATTGTCTTTGATAACATCCACAAAGGCGTGTGATGCCTCTGGAGTAAGTTCGCCACTTAGTGTAACATCAGCAGCTGCAATAGAACCTGCTTTTAGTATTGTGGCTAAAGTTAGTATGTTTTTCATAAAATCCCTCCATAGTTTGTTTGTGTTTGTGAAAAAGGTGTTTCATCTTGCTTTGATTTTTTAAGTGTCTCTTCGATTGTGTCCACCCTTTTAACCAACTCTTCATTTTGTTTTTTAAGTTCGCCATTTTGCTTACTCATATCTTCTACTGCTTTTAAGATAGCTGATGCTGATTTTTCTATCTGCTCCACTTCCTCTTTTTTCAAATCTTCTCCTTTTTGTTCTGATTTTTCTACATAACCATTGATGGATACACTAAGGTTTTTAAAGACGTCTAAAAGTGCTTCAATAGCCCCTTTGGTTTCAGCCTTGGTTGCTTTTTCTACATCTTCGCGATTTGCAACTCCTGCCATACTAAGCCCAGCGATTTCACCTTTTTTAACAGCGTCTTTGAGTTCGTCGCTTTCAAGTTTTATAGCAACTGCCCAAGAGCCCTCAGGCTCATCTGGAAATATTGCATCTCCTTTTCTAAGTAGCCAACTCTCAGCCACATACGCAGACTTGTTTACAAAGTCATGGTCTTTGTCCACATTTAGAGTGTTGCGATTTTTCATAAAAGCATAAGCTGCTTTTTCAATCTCGTCTGCCCCTGCTAAATCTCCTTGACTGTCCTCTTGGTCTGGAGAATAAACAATGCCATATAACACCCCTTTTTCTTCATCGTTTTTGGCTATCTTTATCTCCTTAGTATAAGATGGTGCTACTTCGGAGCTTTTATATATAACTTCCTTTCCGTTTGCACCTGCTTTTACCAAAGATATATGCGAGATAGCTATGTCCTTTAGCTTTTTTGCCACCCTTGACCTCCTTACAATTTTCTAATGTCCGAATTGTAAGGAATTTTTTACTTAAAAACACTCCAAATATCTACATATTGAGTGCATTTGATTTTTTTTACATGTAAAATTGCATTGTGATTTGCCTTAGGCTCCTTTAGATTAAATTTATGGTAGAGATGGCTTTTAATCTCTACCTCTTTAATTTCCCTATATTTAGGAGTTTGTAGCATTAATGGTAAAAAAGGTTAAAAAGGTAAAAATAAAAAAATGTTCACAAATAATTACGTAATAACAAAGCAAAACGAGTCAAAACAATCAATTAGCCACGACACCTATGCAGGCGACTTTATAGAGCCTTTTGTTAGTTTTTCAGACTTATTGGCTTGTTACTATGCAAACGTATATCATAGACGTGCTATAAGGCTAAAAGCTGGACTTCTTTCTCAAATAGACACAACCACTTTAGATAAGCACTTACCGCTTGGAGAAACATCAAAAAGCTTTTTGTATGCCCTTGCTCATAACTTGGAAATTTACGGCAACGCACCAATTGAGAAGGCAGGAGTAAGTAGCAACTATCAACTCTTTAACCTACCCGCTCACGAATTTATTTTAAGTAAAGATAGACAAATCTATCAGAGACTAAATTTAAAAGAGCAGTTATTAGATGGGTATCATTTAAAATATTATAGCCCATCTTCAAGATTTTACGGTGAGCCTGACTACCTAGCAACACTTTTACAAATCAGCACTACTTATAAAGCAGATAGATATAACGATAAATTCTTTGATAATGGAGCTCGTCCAGATATGGCTATCATCTATGAAAATGGGGAGCCAAACACGGAGCAATTGGAGGCTTTTAAAAAGTTCTTTGGAGATAATTACAAAGGCTATGATAACGCTCACAAAGCTATCATTTTACATGCAAGCGATGGAGTGGGTGAAAAGGATGTAAAAATCCGTATCCAAACTCTAGGCGAGGTTAAGGACTTGAGTTTTAAAGAACTTAAAGCAGTAAACAGAGATGAGATTGCAGCAGCACATGGAGTGCCGCCAAGACTTTTAGGGATAGTTGAAAAAGGATCTTTAGGTGGAGGTGGAGAACTCATAGGGCAATTACACCAATTTAACGAAATAGACATGAAACCAAAGTATCAACTCCTTGAGGAGTTTTTTGATAGCATCAACATAGGCTTAAAACTAAAGCCTCTTGATGTAACAAATTTCAAAGATGATGCAGATGTGGTTACAAATCTAGTTCAAACAGGTATTGTAAGCATCAATGAGGCTCGTGGGATACTAGGTTGGCAAAAAAATATAAATAATGGCTCATAATGGGGGTAAATTTGAACGAACAACATCTAAGTAGTATCATTTATCGTTCTATAGGAAAAAAGGGCAAATATGGCTTATTCTGAAACTTTTAAAAATGAGTGTATAAATTTAGTTGAAGCAGGTGTGCCTATCGGAGAAGTTGCCAGTGAACACAATGTAAGCCGTGCGACTTTAAACAATTGGAGAAAAGCCAAAGCCAAAAAAGAACTAAGTGTAAGTGAAAGTATAAAACAAATCAAAAAGCAAATAGCCACTTTGTCTAAACGTAAACCAACTGCAGCAGTTAGCCGTAACCTTGCAATGTTAAGTTCAAGCTTGGCTAAACTCGAGGGGCTTGAGAAAAAGAAAAAAGCTATAAAAGCAAAAGCAAAGCCAAAAGTAAGCCTTGATCTGACACTAGAAGCTAAAAAGTTAAAAGAGTGGGCTTTAGAAAAAGGTGGATTATATGGCTATCAAAAAGAATTTTTAGAGTGCGAAGACCAGTTTAGACTGGTTTTAAAATCTCGTCAAATTGGTTTTTCTTATGTGAGCAGTTTGGATGCACTTATAGGAGCATTAAGCGGACGCAATCAACTCTTTTTATCTGCATCAGAAGAACAAGCCCTTATCTTGATGCGGTATGTGAAACAATGGGCAAGTCGCGGGGGAATTGAGTTTAAAAAAGATAGTGAGCATGAAATAGAACTTCATAATGGTACAATCATAAAAGCCTTAGCCCACAACTTCCGTACCGTTCAAGGCTTTACAGGCGATATTTGGATGGATGAGTTTGCTTGGTATCCAAATCAAAAACGAATTTGGCACGCTTTTGTGCCTAGTATTGGAGCTATTAAAGGGCGTTTAACTATCCTTTCAACTCCATTTGAGGAACAAAGCCTATTCCATGAACTTTACAAAGACGAACTTAAATACTTTATGTTTACTCGCTTTTGTATAAATATCTATCGTGCTATTGAGGATGGGCTTGATTTTGATTTAGAGACCATGAGAGCACTTTTTGATCACGAGACTTGGGCTAGTGCTTATGAATGCCAATTTGTAGATGACGAAAGCTCCCTTATGAGCATAGGGTTAATTAAATCTTGCGTGGATGAAAAGCTTTTTTATCATACGCCAAGCAGCACTAAAAGTTTGTATTGCGGCTTTGATGTTGGTCGTGTGAAAGATAAATCCACTCTAGCAGGTGTAAGCTTAGATAAGGACATTTACTCTCTTGTTGCAATGGATGTATTAGCTAAGGCGAAATTTGATGAGCAAAAACATCATTTAAAAGGCTTTTTAAGAACTTATCCGTTAGCACTTTTAAAAATGGACAAAACAGGTCTTGGACTAAACCTGGCCGAAAATCTAAGCGATATTTTCAAAAGTCGTGTAAGCGGAGTTTGGTTTACAAATACAAAAAAAGAAGAGATGGCGTTAAATCTTAAAAAACTCTTTGAAGATAAACGCATACGCATACCAAATGACCCAGCCTTGATAAGCGATATACACGCTATAAAACGAACCATAGGAACAAAAAGCTTTAAATACGATGCTAAAAGAAATGAATATGGACACGCAGATAGATTTTGGGCATTGGCGCTGGCTTTAAGTCACGTTGAGGCGGTTAGAAGAAAAAGAGGTGGCGGGGCTTATATATTTTAAGCCCCATTTTTTTAACTTTGGATTATTTGCTCTAACTTTTTTTGGTACTCAAAGCAGTCATCGTGAAGATGAAACAAAGCATTTGCTAAGTCTTCATCGCTTTCTTCCTTGCAGTGTCTTGACAAACTAATCAAAATAATAGCAAGGGAGCTTAAAAAGTCCTTTGTGTGAGTGATGTCATCTATTTGGTATACGGTTAAATTTTTCATCTTTTACTCCTCTATTTGACATAGACCAAGTATCTTGATACTTAAGCACCTTTACTTCTATTTTGTTAAAATGTGCTAATTCGCTCATATTATCTCCTTTAAAAGTATATTTATTAAAAGAATATATGGAATTTTATCATTTAAAAATAATAATGTCAAGCTTTGAAGTTATTAATATCATTTAAAAGTATTAATTATATATTAAATGATATTAAATTGTCATTTTAAGTATCTGTGGGTCTTATAAAATGAGATATTGTTCTAAGGGATGTTATTAATTCATCCAAATCTTTTTGGAGCAATACATTTCTTTTTCTCAACTCCTCAATCGTTATTATGTATAAAATAGATTTAGTTGCCCATTTGGGAAATTCCCCTTTAGACATCCAATTTCTTATAGTAGTATCTACAGCACCTATGTTATCAGCCAAATCCTTATAAGTCCAATTATATTCTTTCAATAAATCTTTGACCATTTTAGGGGTAACTTCCTGCTCTATGATTTCAACGCTTTTGACTTTATTTAAGCTCCTGCAAGCAAATATGTAGTTTGGACCAAATATCTCCACAGGACTTACAAGCTTAATAACTCTTCCACAATCATCAATATCGTATTCTTTATTTAAAAATCCTCTTGTAACTTCTTTAATGTCTTTTTTGTCATCAAAACTTAAAGAGTTCATATGTTTGATTTTTTTAAATATTTCTTGACCTTCTTTGCTTGTTAATTTCAAGTTATCTAAATTATTAGCATGGTACTCCAAAAAACCTTCAAGAATATCTGATTTAATATTTTCAAGTTGTCTGTAAGTAACCCTAATTTCCTTGCATACAGCCCTTATTAAGTTTTCTTTCATTTTTCATTTTCCTCTTTTGCAATAAAGCTTCTTATTGCCTCTTAAATTTTCTATATAAGCTTTTGATGCGTTTACATCATCCCAAAAGCTTATATCTTTAACTCCACAATATATGTAAAAAGTATCGTTAAGTTTTACTATCATTTTTTTTGCAATTTTATGATAATATACTTCTTTTACAAAGCTTGATGAGCCTATGCTAAGCTTTGTAAATTCTTTTATATCAACCTTGCCGATATACTTTACATCTACACTGTTGCTCTGTGCTGATGTTTTAAAGCAAACAAATAAACAAAGTATTAATACTATAACTTTTTTCACAGGCATCTTCCTATTGTAAGTTTAATTGAAATTATAATATAAACCCATTTAAAACACATTAAAACCAACCTTAAAATCTTTTGCTATCTCTTCGCCCACATCATCAGCTAAACTATCTGCCATTTTATCTATGTTTAAAGGGGTTAAGACCTCGTTAGCAGCATTTAGTAGGTAAGGTTGTCCTTTTTGTCCTGCAACGCTTTTTTTAAGCCCATAGGGCGTTTTTAAAGCCTTTTTATGTTTTGGGGCTATGCGTCTTTTATGCTTTCCATATATGCCTGTTCCTTCATGCACATAAGGAGCGTAAGGAGCTAAAAGTGTATTTCCAATCTCTACTTCACCACGATTAATATTGTCATCAAATACCTGTATATCTCGTCTTAAATTTCTAGTATCGTAAGGAGCTAAAAGTTTTGCTTTTCTCTTAACTTCGCTTGCTACTCTAAATAAAAACTTTTGCTCTGGAGTTTTAGTTTTCACGGCTCAGATCCTCCCAATTATCTTTTATGAGTTCTAGCGCGTCTATAAAAGAGCCCTCAAAATGTTTTGCTTTTTGATTCGGATAACAACCTAAATCCCCAAGTGGCTGAATATAAAAGTTAGCTTTTTGGTAAAAAGCGTCATGCTTTTTTGCTTCCTCAAAATAAATTTCTACACATATATCATAGATATACACCAAACCCTTATCATCAACTTTTAGTATGCCAAAGGCTGGTATATCACTGCTTTTATATTTTCTATAATCATCACATCCAACAAGTCTTATCTCAAAGTCATTTCCATCTGCATATATTATATAATCTCGTACCATTTTTTAACCCTTTCTATGATTTTTCCACTATCTACATCTACTATTTTGCTTAATACTGCATTGCGATTGAAATATTCTCTTGCCTTTTGCTCTGGCTTAAACATAGTTATTATTTTGTCGCTCTCATAAACTACGGTGTATCCTTTGTTGCTAAGTGCTACACTTCTTTTATGGTTATCAGAATGTGGGGCTTTGTATTTTATATCATTTAAAACCCCAACTACCTCTTTTTTTCTCATCTTATGCTTATTTGTTATCTTGTTGTATATACCATTGCTTATTTGTACTTGCACATTGGTTTTGTCAATGTGGCTAAGAGCAACATCCTTATCATCTATTTTAACACTTTTTGTCTTAAAGCTTTTACCTGTCTTGCTATCTTTGTGCTCTTCCTCTTTTACCCACACAGGCTCTATCTCCGTTCTGCATCTAAAGTGAAACGGTGGAAGTCCAAAGTTTTTAGGTAAATCTTTACCATAAAAAGCCTCATTTTGCCAAGTTGCTGCTGCTTTTTTATTCGCCATATTGTTCGCATTTATGATATTGTTAGTTTGAGTTTCGATATGTTTTGCACTTATTATGCGCCCATGCATACTTCGGCATATCTTACTTGTTTTACTATCGATTACCGCTACTATTTGGTAGTGTTTTACGCCATATTTACTTGCTTGGTTAACACGTGCTATGTTTTGATTTTGCAAAATGATATGGTCTGCAACACCTTGAAAATAACGTGTATCAAAGTTAAACAAGTCCGTAAATTCTTCCCTAAGCTTTGATGCCAACTCCACACGAGGCAAATCCCCCCTAAAAGCCTCTTCAATGATGTCTTTAAGCCTTGTTTGGAACTTTTCATTATACTCACGCCCAACCCAATAAAAGTTCTTTCTCATGGAGTTTATAGTATCTATATCGACTCTATTAAAACTTAAAGCTATGGGAGATGTACCAAGAGCCAAAGCGATTTGTTCATTGTGCTTTAAAGCAATTTTTTCATATAGGCTCTCAAGTTCTTTATATTCAAAAGGTATATTTATCTGCTCACATCTTAGTTTTATCAACTCAAGTAAGTGTTTTTTATCTACTTCATGATACTTATCTATAAACACAAGCAGGTCGCTTAACTCCTTTTTTAGGACATTTGCACTTTGTTTGCTAGTTTGATTTATAAACTTGTCTATTAACTCCTCGAGCGTGATATTTTCATCGGCTTTACTTTTTAGCAGACTTTGCAGTAATTGTTTTTGCATTACCTATCCTTCATCCTTTTTATCTATTTTCTCAACCTCATGTGCGTACTCTTTCCAATAGTCGTCAAATTTCACTGCCTCGACCGTCTGAAAAGTTTTACCGCACCCTAAACACTTTCTAAACCGCTCATTTTTAAGTCCTTTTGTAGTTCCAACAACTCTAGTCTTATCGTGAGCGCAATATGGGCATATCATGGCTTAAAGCCTTCTAGTACGGCTATTATCCTGCCTGCGTCTTTTAAGGGTATCAAGTCCAGCTTTATAACACTTATTTTAAACCTCTTTTGCAAAAAGTTTAAAAACGCCTCATCACTTTTATCTCTTGCGTAGTTTTTCCACAAATCCCTCATGTACTTAACCTGTGCAGAAGTCGCACACTCGTCTTTATAAGTAGGCAAACACCCCTTTTTAAAGTTGCAAAAATCCAAAAGATTAAGAAGATTTTCTATATCCAAATCAGCCGAACTATCGACCCCAAAGTGCTTTATCAAGAGTTCTTTCCATTCGTCTTTATTGTGTCTATAAAAGCCAACATATCGTTCGCTTAAGTGTATTTTAGTTAAGAGGTTTTTTCTATACGCTTTCTGTTTTGCTGTCATTGTATCTTTCCTTTATTATCTCTCTTATATCTTCAAAAAGACTATGCACTCTAGGGTTTTGTATATTGTTTTCAAACTCCCCACTTGAGCGTTCAGTATAAGGATTTTTTGAATTTGTTATCACCTCTTTTTTTGGCATTCTATGCTTTGCGATAACTTTTTTAAAACTAACAACATCTCTCATTTTCTCTTTTTTGTAGACCTCTCTCATGATAGAAAGATATTTTTCGTGTCCTATGGTGAATTCATGTGCTAATGATGGATGATTGAAATATAAAGTTAAAACCCCAGCATGTATAGATGAAAACAAAAAACCATTTGACAAACTATCTCCACACGCATATACTAGTTTTTTTATAGCTTGTGTTTCTTTTAGTCTTATGTGATGTAAAGCATTTGTCTTACTTTCTACCTCTTCGTATCGTCTATTTACCATTTTAAAACCGCCTTTTATTGGTGCTTTGCACCCTTTGTGGTAAAAAAGGTAAGAATGGTAAGGGTAAATTTTTCATTTTTACAAGTAATTTCACTTCGTTTCCTCATTTTCTTACCCCTTGCCACTATTACCACTATTACCATTAACGCTTATAAGCCCCATATCTTCGACACTGCTTAGTGGTAGATATTTTTTACTAACTCCCTCTTTAACCACTTTCCAAAACTCACCCTCAAACTTTTTAAGATAAGTTCTTCCTGTTTTATCATCTCCTCTAAGTCCGCAAAACTCCAGCACTTCCTTTTGTAAAACTCCGTTTTTGCCTTCTATTATCTCACACGCTTTTTTAATAAACTCTTCCTCTTTATCTCCTAAAGAAGCCGTGAGTTCATCTATCTTTTTAAGTTCAAGCGTATGTGTATTTACACTAAAACCCAAGTCCTCCGTTGGATCACGTTGCTTTTTAACCTCTAAGTGGTAGCTTATAAGGTTTTCTATTCTTGATTTTTGAGTTAGAAAAAAGATATTGTCCGCACTCTTTTCAAAGTCTGCAGAGCCGTCAAACACTTTGCCATTTTTAGTTGTATGATGCACCAAAAGCACAGTCGCGCCATTGTCCCTCATTCTTTTCATCACTTCCATAAAGTTTTTAACTTGTCTGTCGGAGCCTATGTCGTAGATAAAATCACGTGTGCTATCAAAGACAAAAATCTTATCTCTTAGCTTCATTCCATGCGCATCTTTATCAAGGCTACTTAGCAACTCATCTGTATCCATATTGAGGTTACTTGAAGTATAATACTTCCAATTTACATGTAAACTTAAATGTCTCTCAACTCCTCGTTGTTTTAGCGTTCTTAAGCCATTGTCTCTATCAAAATAAAACACCTCTTTGCTTTCATCTCGTACGATTTGCTTAACTATCGCATAGTGTAGCCACGTTTTACCGTGGTTTGCAGGGCTATATATCATCGTTATAGCCCCATCAGCGATAAATTTATCCACATGAAAAGCCCTAGCATTAAAATCAAAATCCTTAACACTTAGTGCGTTTGCATGTTTTTCAAAGTTTAGCATCTTATCCCCTCAAAAACTCTTCTTACCAAGTAGCCTCTTGCGATAGAAGCTACAGTAAAAACAATCACTATCTCCACACTTTGCCCAAACCTTACATTGTATCCGTAAAACGGTAAAACAACATTGACAAGCACCAAAGAAACCATAAACCCCGCAATTGTACTCA
>PDWI01003803.1_pt1 | contig 20889 bp, 18 predicted proteins | sample 1430891 | NCBI WGS metagenome assembly PDWI01 (sample SAMN01162508, study PRJNA174530) | Oral metagenome, whole genome shotgun sequencing project. | biome: Marine environment; feature: Marine mammal; material: Swab sample of the gingival sulcus; isolation source: swab sample of gingival sulcus... | reverse complement strand
GAATTATTTCCCTATATAAAAATGATTGTCGATAGTAAAAATCAAAATGGTTTGTTTTGGATTACCGGTTCACAAATATTTCCGCTGATGCAAGGCGTTAGCGAATCGTTGGCGGGGCGCGTACTCTTATTGCGCCTTTACGGTTTGTCACTGAGTGAGATTGGCGCAGTGAAATCTCGTGAATTCCCGCGCGACATATCGCATTATTTAAGTGAATCGAAATCTGTTGATATCGAACGGCGCATTGTCGAAGGCAGCTATCCGCGAATAATTGTCGAGCGCGACATTGTAGCAGAGGGGTTTTACAGTTCATATTTTCAAACATATCTGGAGCGCGATGTGCGCACAATTGCCAATATAGAAGATATGATGCAGTTTATCAGCTTTATAAAACTAGCGGCGATGCGCACGGGGCAAGAGCTCAACATGGCTTCTTTAGCTAAAGCGGTGGGGGTAGATAATACGACGATTAAGCGTTGGCTAAAGATATTGGAAATATCTGGTATTGTTACATTTTTAAACCCTTATTCGGCGAATTTGGGCAAGCGCATTGTCAAGCGTCCCAAACTTTACTTTATGGACACTGGTTTAGTGTGTTATCTCTGTGCGGTGGACTCAGTGCAAACTTATCAAAACAGTCCCTTAAAAGGTGGGATATTTGAAACATTTGTAGTAACTGAAATTCTGAAGAGTTGGTGGTATGCCGGAAAGACGCCAAACGTCTATTATTACCGCGATAGTGCTCAAAAAGAAATTGACATTATCGTCGAACGCGGGAACCATTTATATCCGTTTGAAATAAAAGCCAGCGCTCAACCCAAACAATCAATTCGCCAATTCGATGTACTGGCGAATAGCGCTAAAATCATTAATTTTGGTGGCATAATATACTCTGGGAATCGGGCGGTGCCGATCGACGATAAGCATTGGTTATTGCCGGTTGGCAAGCTGTAATGGGCGCAGCGTTGTAAAATTGTGAGAGCAAGGTGATAAAATGAATCCACTATTAGCTGAAACGCAACTATTAGACTATAACAATGACGCGATTCGAGCATTGATTAAACGTCGAACCTGATCAATTTTATGCTGAGCATCGTCAAAAACTGAGTGCGTTTAAGCGTTTTTTATATGCCAAAGTGGTAAGGTATCGCACTAATAATAAAGTAGATAAAATTAGACATGGCAAGTGATTATCGACTTTGTCGACACTCTCACCACCGGGGATAACCGGTGGTTATTTTTTTGCTTAGTTGTCTTGACAGATTGAAGAAAAGAGCGTATATTGATAATGATTATTGATAATTTGATTATCGGTAATTCAATTATCGAACGAATGGAGGCAATATGTCGACGCGAGATACCAGTTTAGATCCCAAGATACTGGCAAGTGCAAAGCGGGAATTTTTAGAAAAGGGCTTTTTAGATGCCTCGCTTAAAAATATCTGCGACGATGCCGGCGTCACGACCGGTGCGATATACAGGCGATATAAGGGCAAAGAAGAGCTCTTTAGTGAGGTGGTAAAGCCAGTGGTGGAATTGTTTAAGGCGCTGCTGCAGCAGGGACTGGCCGATAATCAGCAAAGGGTGGATGAAGACAGGTTGGACGACAACTGGTTGGAGATGCCCGAAATACTGAATAGCTGGATTCACAAACTCTATGAGCAGCGCGATATCGTCAAAATTTTATTGGCGAAGTCCGACGGAACGATTTACTCCGATTTTGTTCACGATTTTATAGAGCAAAACTTTGCGCTGTCCTATCGCTTTATGGAGGATTTGTCAAAGGCGGGCAAGTGTCAGTTAAAGCTTACATATGGTGAATACCACATTCTTTTGACATCTTATTGGACGGTTTTATTTGAAATGATTATTCACGACTTTACTTTACAAGAGGCCTTGGACTTTGCGCCCAAGGTGATTCAATTTTTTGCCTGGGACAAATTTATAGTCTTTGACGAACAACAATCTGAAAGGAGCCTTTAATATGAATAAAAGCTATCCGCAAAACTTTGGCGATTTAATCGCGCCGATTAAAAAAGAACTGTTTATAACGGTTTTGTTGGCCGGATTTGGCGCCTTGGCACTGTTGATTGCGCCGCTTGCAATCACCATTTCGGTACATCACTATTTAGTTGGACAAACAGACAACTTTTTTATTTGGATCGTGCTAGCTGGCGTTGGACTGGCCACAAAACAAATACTGCACATTTTTAGCTTGGGCTATGCTCATATCGTCGAGGCGAAATTTAGATATAAACTCAGAAAGGAATTTTCCGATAAGTTGTCGAGGTTGCCGCTGGGCTTTTTTAGCGATACGACCTCCGGGGCCGTGCGCAAGTTCATTTCGCAAGACACCATCAAGATTCACACAATTGTCGCGCATGGCTTTAGTGAATTTAGCGCCGGTGTTGCATTGCCGCTCGGCTGCGTTATAATCATGCTCATCATAGAGTGGCGCACGGCACTAATGATTCTATTGGCCATCGTCTTAATACTGGTAGTTGCCATGCTTTGGATAAGTCTAAAGAGTAAAGGCATGCATGAAATCAACACTAGGTATGAAGTCGCGCAAAGAGAGATGTCGCATTCGGTAATAGAAATGGTCGACGGCATCGAGGAAATAAAGAACTTTGGCATTGCGGGCTCGCTCTTTAAGCGCTTTGACGACGCATTGCAGCGCTTTTCGGCGGTGTCCTTTGAATGGCTCAATACGTCATCTAAGGCCTATTCTTTTGTCATGGCGGCGATTCAACCGACCGTTATGCTATTTCTATCGCTGGCGATTTGTCTGTTTTCAATTCACATGCAGTGGTTGGCGCCGGAATATTCAATTCTCTTTATGTTACTTACAATTAGCCTGCCATCGTCGCTGCTAACCTTGATGCAGCTCGGCAACTTTATCAGGGAGGGACGGCTCGCCATCGATAATTTGCTTTCGCTCTACGCTCAGCCCGATCAAGTTTATCGTGCGCAATCCACGGCGTTTACAGCGGGCGACATCGTCTTTAAAGATGTCAGTTTCTCGTATGACGGCGAAAATGCCGTGCTCAATAATATAAATTGCACGATTGAGCGAGGCAAGCTGACCGCTTTGGTCGGGGCATCGGGATCGGGCAAGACGACGATGGCCAGGCTAATTGCCCGCTTTTGGGATGTCGCTAGCGGTTCAGTTAGCATTGGAGGCGTAGATGTCAGGGCGCTATCGGAAGTTGCCATGCTGTCCAATATTTCGCTGGTCTTTCAAGACGTCGCCTTGATGAACGCCAGCATTGCCGACAATATTGCACTGGCCAAGCAAGACGCCAGTAGAGAAGAAATAATTAACGCGGCAAAGGCCGCTCAGATTGACGACAGAATTAGCAAACTGCCAAATGGCTACGACAGCGTATACGGCGCTGAAAACGTCGTCTTATCGGGCGGTGAAAGACAGCGTTTGACGATTGCTCGCGCTTTTTTGGCGGATGCGCCAATCGTATTGCTCGACGAAGCCACGGCACAGGCCGATGCAGAGTCGGAAATGGCGATACAACGCGCCATTAGCAGCCTCTGTAAAGACAAGACAGTCGTCATGATTGCGCACAGGCTCTCCAGTATTGTGGCAGCTGATAAAATTATCGTGCTCGACGGCGGCAAAATTATTGAGCGCGGCAAGCACGACCAATTGCTGCAAACAGATGGTGCATATAAGGCAATGTGGTTAGCCCAAAATGATTTGGAAGGGGTGCAGTAATGACTATTTTTAAGCGAGATAAAAAGGCCAACAAAAGATTTTTGTCACTTAAAGCACTGTTCTTTGCGAGTGGCCTACTACAAGGCGTTTCAGTTGCGCTGACCATTCCGCTCTTCAAAGATCTGTTTTCAGGCAATTTTAGCGCGTCGCTGAGCTGGCTGATTTATATAGCCGTAACGTCACTGGCCTGTTTTTTATTACATTATATCGGTTCCAATCTCGGCAATCACATGTCGGTTTGGGAAGTCTGCGATAGCAAGACGCGCCAAATAGGCAGCTCAATCATTCAGTTGCCACTCGGTTGGTTTGACGCATCTTCGAAAGGTAAAGTGTCAAAGGCAATTTCGACTGACATCAACACGGTTTCGCACTATCCGCCAATCGTATTGCCAGAGATTATAACCGTTTTGACTTCGGCGGCAGTCGTCGCCATAGCGCTGTTATTTATTTCATTTAAATACGCTTTAATCATTGCCCTAATGATACCGCTCATGTACTATTTCGAGCGGCGCAATTACAAAGCGCTGCAATTGGTCGACAGCGAAAACGTGCGTGCCAATCAAAAGATGGAATCGACAATTGTCGAGTTCGCTCAATTACAGCCCGTGCTGCGCGCATCTGGCGCACTGTTAAATGGTTGGGATAGACTGCAAAAAGCCTTAAACGACGATAAAGAAGCGGCCCTTAAAACGCTTAAAAAGAAAGCGGAAAACGCCTTCAAATACATGTTTGTAGTCAACGTCGGAACGATTGTAATCTTAATTATGTCGGCATTGGAACTGAAAAATGGCGCAATTGAACTGTATACATTTGTCGGCATCGCGGTGGCGATGATGCGTTTTGCCAATCCGTTGGCCGGTTTGTTGGGCTATCTATCGGAACGGTTTAACATTGAATCGGCATTGAAAAGACTCAATTCAATCATTGAAGCCGAGCGCTTAGCGGAACCGGAAGTCTGTGCAGAATTTGACGGCAAAGGCAAGGGCGGTTTTGAAGTTGCCTTTAAAGACGTCGATTTTAGCTACGTCGCCGGCACAAAGGTGTTGAAAAATATCAATTTGACGATTCCGGCCGGTAGCGTAACGGCGTTGGTTGGCGCATCGGGTGGCGGCAAATCGACGATAAACAAGTTAATTGCCCGCTTTTGGGATGTCGACAGCGGCGTCATCACCATCGACGGCAAGGATATAAAAATTATTAAAACAGCGGATTTAATGGCCGCAATTTCAATGGTTTTTCAAGAGGTGTATCTGTTTAATACGACGATTAAAGAAAATATTGCCATTGCCAAGCCCGATGCGACGGATGCCGAAATTATGGCCGCGGCCAAAAAGGCCAGACTGGACGAAGTTATCGATCGCTTGCCCCACGGTTGGGATACGACAGTAGGCGAGGGCGGCAGTTCACTTTCCGGTGGTGAAAAACAGCGCGTTAGCATAGCTCGGGCATTTTTAAAGGATGCACCGATTCTGTTGTTGGACGAAATCACGTCGGCTTTAGACGGCGTCAACGAGGCCGTCATTACACATTCACTGCATGAATTGGCAAAGCATAGAACCGTCGTCGTCATCGCACACCGACTGTCGTCGATTAAAAACGCCGACGCCATCGCCGTCGTCGACGACGGCACAATAATCGGTTATGGTAGCCACCGCGAATTACTTGCAAGCAACGCTAAATATCAAAGCTTATGGCAGGCAATGCAGGGTAGCGAAACTTGGCAAGTATAGTGTAGCTTGCACTTCAATCGACCCAATTCAGAGCTGAGAACACATCTGGCGAGTCGATTGTGTCAACTGACTGCATGTATCAAAAACGTAACTGTTTAGTTGAAAGGTGCTGTATTGTGTCATCTCGATGTTACCGGAAAAATATCCGGACGCGAACTTATGAGCGGTGTTTACGAAGTAAACATAATTACATAACGCTAGTGAAGTGGAGAGATCTCGCTTTAAAACCCGAGATTTCTCGATTTCGGCTCCGCCTTCACTCGAAATGACAGCTTGACCGAATAGTTACTCAAAAACAATAAATATACCCCCTATAAAAAATTTTTTCTGTTTATCTGCTTAATACAATGGTTAATCTTTTGTAATTATGGTATAATGGCGAAGGAATTCTAATTTTGAGGGGAGTAGCAATGCCGGACAGTTACGTAGGATATTATCAGAATAACGAAAAGCACTTTTTGAAGTTATTTAAAAAATATCGAAAAGTCATGTTGAGCGTGTTAAAGAGGCATGTCGATAACAATGAAGTAGAGGCGATATATTTAAAGAGCGAAACAGAATTTAAAAAGATATTACCGGAAATACCATATATTGGCGGCAGCAGAAATACCGGCACCGGAAATTTAGTTGGCAGTGCAATTTTACTCGCCTATATTCGCGTATTGGAGGATTACGGTCTAGAAGAAAGAGAAATCGGCAAGATGATTTTCGAGTCTTTTGAGGAGATGTACAAGGAAAAGCCGGCAATTGTCAAGGCCGTAGTAAAGTTTTTTCTATCTAAAAAGTTTGTTCAAAAAATATTGATGAAATCATATGATAACAAACGACAATACGAAAAATACGATGCCTCTTGGCAGAGTAGAATGGTCGAAGTGGAAGAGCGATACGACCTCGGTCTGGACATTAAAAAATGCGGTATCTGTAAGTTTTACAAGTCGCAAAATATGGATAAATACATCAAGTACCTCTGTTTGGGCGATTATCCGCTGATACAATCCTATGGCATTGCCCTACACAGGAAGTCTACAATTGCCGGTGGCGCCGAAACATGTGATTACCGCATAAAATTGGACGGCGAGATCAAAAAAGCTTGGCCGCCGGAAGATTTGGACGAATGGTTTTAACGCAGCTGTCAGCAAAGCGATAGCCGTTATCGGATAATGCGCTTTGACGGATACGCTATTATGTGATAAACTTAATGGGTACGAATTAAAAAAATGGAGTCAATCATGTTTACTACATTAAATATTATCAGTACGGCTATTTTTATTGGCATTATCATTCTAATCGATAGTGCCGCTTTGCGTTGTACTGATATGTAAGTGTGGTGGGATACACGGCTTACTACCTATCGGCACAGCGCTGGTAGGTTTTTTTTATATCTGTAAACGAGTAAAGGAGAAGGTTATGACTAAGATGTATTATGAGGCCGATTGTAATTTTGAACATTTAAAGGGCAAAAAGATTGCCATCGTCGGCTATGGCAGTCAGGGGCACGCCCACGCCCTCAATTTAAAGGAGAGCGGTTGCGACGTCGTCGTCGGCCTCTACGAGGGATCTAAAAGTGCCGATCGCGCGCGTCAAAGTGGCCTTGAAGTGGCCTTGACGGCAGATGCCGTAAAGCGCTCCGACGTCGTATTTATGCTCGTAAACGACGAAAAAATGGTCGATATTTATAATAAAGACGTCGCGCCAAATTTGACCGAGAATATGACAATTGGCTTTGCGCACGGCTTTAACATTCACTTTAACCAAATTGTGCCGCCCGAATACGTCGACGTCGTCATGGTCGCGCCAAAGGGGCCGGGGCACACGGTGAGGAGCCAATATCAGGAAGGCAAAGGCGTACCTTGTCTATTCGCTGTATATCGCGACTATACTGGTCAGGCGCGCCAAACTGCACTGGCTTACGCCATGGGTATTGGTGGTGCTAGAGCGGGCATTTTGGAAACGACCTTTAAAGAAGAAACGGAAACCGATTTATTTGGCGAACAATGTGTGCTCTGCGGCGGTGTCGTCGCGTTGATGAAGGCCGGATTCGATACGCTGGTAGAGGCCGGGTATCAACCGGAGAGCGCTTATTTTGAATGCGTTCACGAAATGAAACTGATCATCGACTTGGTCGTACAGCGCGGTTTTTCCGGCATGCGCGATTCGATTAGCGATACGGCGGAGTTCGGCGACTACTCGGTGGGCAAGCGCATGATTACCGAGCAGACTAAGGCCGAAATGAAAAAGGTCTTGTCCGAAATTCAAGATGGCTCTTTTGCCAAGTCGTGGATTCTCGAAAACAAGGCGGGGCGCGCTTCCTTTTTGGCCAAGCGTCGCATTGAACGCGCGCATCTCGTCGAAGAAGTGGGCGAGAAATTGCGCCAAAAAATGAGTTGGTCTAATAAATAATAACGAGGGGGAGTGGCATGAATAGTCATTTAGTCACAAAGGGTGCACACAACGCGCCAAAGCGAGCGCTGTTTAAGGCGATGGGGTATTCCGACACGCAGCTGCGCAAGCCGTTAATCGGCATCGTCAATTCATTTAATGAAGTCGTGCCCGGACACATCCATTTGAATACATTTGCAAAGTCAGTCAAAGAAGGCGTTTTAATGAGCGGCGGCACGCCGATGGAATTTAATACCATTGCCGTCTGCGATGGACTGGCGATGGGGCATGATGGCATGCGCTATTCGCTGAGTAGTCGCGAATTGATTGCCGACACCGTCGAGGCGATGGTGCGCGCCCATAAATTTGACGCATTAGTCTTTATTCCGAACTGCGACAAAGTGGTACCGGGTATGTTAATGGCCTGTGCCAGATTAAATATTCCCAGCATATTCGTTTCGGGCGGACCGATGCTTTCCGATGGCAGCGACTTAAACTCAGTCTTTGAGGCGGTTGGCGCATTTAAGATCAATAAAATAAGCGAACGACAACTTTTGACAATAGAAGAAAAGGCCTGTCCGTCGTGTGGTTCTTGTTCGGGTATGTTTACGGCAAATTCTATGAACTGTTTATCTGAAGCACTGGGTATCGCCTTACCCGGCAACGGCACCATACCGGCTGTACACGCCAGTCGTTTAAGATTGGCCAAGTACGCCGGCATGCAAATTATGAAAGTTTTGGAAATGAATTTAAGACCGCGCGACGTGATGACCGAGGCGGCCTTAAATAATGCCTTAACTGTCGATATGGCACTGGGGTGTTCGACAAATTCGGTATTGCATTTGCTGGCGATTGCACACGAATTGGAAATTGACTTAAAAATCGACCGCGTCAACACGATAAGTGCCAAGACGCCCAATCTTTGTAAACTGGCGCCGGCCGGGCCGCACCACATGCAAGATTTACAAGATGCCGGTGGCGTTTACCGCGTGATACGCGAATTGGCAGAAGCCGATTTAATCGATTGCTCATGTATGACGGTTACGACTAAAACGATGGGTGAAAACCTATCCGGCGTCGCGCGATGTGATAGTCAAGTCGTGCGCGCGTACGATAACCCGTATTCTAAAACGGGAGGTTTAGTTGCCTTATTTGGCAATTTGGCACCCGATGGCGCCGTCGTCAAGCGCAGCGCCGTTGCCCAGAATATGATGAAGTATACTGGATTGGCGCGCGTCTTTGAGTGCGAAGAAGACGCCGTCGCCGCCATTTATAAGTCGCAGATAAAACCGGGCGACGTCGTCGTCATCCGCTATGAGGGGCCAAAGGGCGGTCCCGGCATGCGCGAAATGTTGACGCCGACGTCGGCGATTGCCGGCATGGGGCTAGATGCCTCTGTCGCCTTAATAACCGACGGCCGCTTTTCTGGCGCGACGCGCGGCGCGGCGATTGGACACATTTCACCGGAGGCAATGGCCGGCGGTCTGATTGCCTATGTCCAAGAGGGCGATAAAATAGCGATTGACATCGAAAACTACAGTCTTAATTTATTGGTGCCGGAATCTGAAATTGCGCAGCGCAAGCAGACCGTTAAACTAAAAGAAAACAGTCATTTGAGCGGCTACATCAAGCGTTACGCGAGACATGTTTCGTCGGCCGATCGCGGCGCGATTGTCGAATAAAGGGACAGTTATGAAAAAGGGCGATTGGGCAATAATTATCAGTGGTGTCGCACTGGCCGCGATTTTATATTTTAGCTATTATCAGCTGATTGATCTCGCTCGTGCGAGCGCGCATCACGTCGTCATTAAGTCTGAGGGAACTGTCGTCAAGACGTTCCCCCTGGACGCCAAAACCGATGAAACCTACCAATTTAAAAACGCTTACGGCACAAATTTAATTGTAATTAAGGGCGGCCTCGTCGACGTCAGTGCAGCCGACTGCAAGAATAAAATTTGCGTCAACAGTGAAAGTATCTCAAAAGTGGGTCAAAGTATCATTTGCTTGCCACATCGCCTGAGCGTCGAAATTGTCGGTGACGACGGCGACCAGGTAGATGAAATCGCTTACTAATTGATATTTTATTTGATATAAGCAAGCTAACATGATAAGATGACAGTGGATAGAGTGCTAGTCGTCAATTTTACGTTGTGGTATACTTTTGCCCGCGTTATCGCGGTAGTTTGCGAATAATTTAGGATTAGTTGGAGGGATTATGAATCAGGTCAATCAAGTGTTTGAAGAAGTCATCGCCGCACTTAAAGCAGATCAAACAGTAGACGCTATTTCTATAATCGGAAGTGGTGCAGCACATTATAAAGACTTGGACAAGGTCGTCGATATCGATTTATTAATACTACTCAATACGCCGAATCACGAATCGCGTGAAGTCAAGTATATTTCCGGCAAAGAATATGACTTTAGTTACCTATCGACCGATTTGTTGCGCAAGGCACTTGATGAAAACAGTCATATTTGGCTCAACTTATTATCGCATGCCAAACACGTTTACAAGCGCAGTGATGATATCGATGCACTTTTAAAGATGGCCAACCGCATATACATGGAGGGACCGCAAAAAATATCGCAACAGCGGATTGACTACATTCGCTTTACATTGACCAAAAAATTAGAAGATTTGTCCTACCGAAAAGACAAGACGGTGACGTTTCAGTACTTGGCAGGCGTCTTTTTAAAGTATTTAACCGAGGCCTATTTTCGCCTCCAAAACACCTGGGTACCGCGCGATAAATCGATGATGAAAGTCATCTTTGAACGCGATATGTTACTCTTTGAACTGATTAAAGCGGCCTTTAAGGCAGAAGATAGCGAAAAGCATTATAAGATAATTAGCGATATTGTCGACTATGTATTAAAGCCATATGGTGGGAAACTGACGACCTTAGAACGACAGAATATGGCAATGGAAGAATAGCAAAGCTGGATTATAAAAGTTTGCGTAACTGTTCAGTTGAAAGGTGCTGCCTTGTGTCATATCGAGCGAAACGCTAGTGAAGTGGAGAGATCTCGCTTTTAAAACCCGAGATTTCTCGATTTCGGCTTTGCCTTCACTCGAAATGACAGCTTGAATGAATAGCTATGAGTTCGCAAAAAAATTGCAGTAAGAGGGTTTGTAGAATTGAATGATAACAGTATAGAAAAGAGCAAACTATTTGCATCTTCTCTTTGTGCTGCCGAAGGGGTGGCCGATAAAAAAATAGTGCGCGTCGGCAACGTCGTATTTGGCGAGGGCGAGCCGGTTATCATTGCCGGCCCCTGTGCTGTCGAGTCGGCTGAGCAAATAGAGGCGATCGCCGCCGCACTCAGTAAAATGGGTGTGGCAATGTTGCGCGGCGGGGTCTTTAAGCCGCGCACCAGTCCATATGATTTTCAGGGACTTGGCTTTGAAGGCTTGGCTTACATCGATGCCGCCTCCAAAAAATACGGCATTCCCTTTGTGACTGAAGTCATGGAAGTGGCCTATTTGGAGCGCGTTGCACAGTATTGTGATATGATTCAGATCGGCTCGCGCAACATGTACAATTATCCGCTATTGCGCGCTGTTGGCCGGCTTAACAAGCCGGTTTTGTTGAAGCGCGCCTTTTCAGCTACCCTAAAAGAATGGACTTTGGCAGCCGAATACATCGCCGCGCAGGGCAACGAACAAATTGTGCTCTGCGAGCGCGGCATACGCGGCTTTGACCCCTGCACGCGCAATACATTGGATATTACGGCGGTGCCGATTATGCAAATGAATACCGGCTTGCCGGTCATCGTCGATCCCAGTCACGCGACGGGGCGCAGCCATTTAGTGGAGCCGGTCAGTCGCGCGGCCGTCGCAGTCGGTGCCGACGGCTTGATAATCGAAGTCCATCCCGAACCGGAAAAGGCGCTCAGCGACGGCGAGCAGTCAGTTAGACTCGATCAGTTCGAAGCCATTATCGATAGCGTAAAACAGTGTTGTCGACGATAGGAGGCCAGTGTGAATTACGAGATTCGTAGCGCAAGTGTGTTTAGGAGAATAGCGGCATTTATAATCGACCTGCTTATTATTTTTTTCATAAGCTTTATATTGGTTTTATTTATTAGCAAGACGACGTATGGCATTTTGCTAGTTTTATTATTTGTCTTTAAAGATGTCTTGGCTGGTCAAAGCGTCGGCAAGCGGTTGTTAAAAATTTACGTTAGGAGCGGTGAAAATTTTGATAAGACGCCCGGTCTACAAGCGCTCGCCTTGCGCAACTTATCGACCTTGCTGATATGGTATGTCGACGTTATTTTAGTGTTGTTTAATCGCGAACACAGAAAACTGGGCGATTTACTAGTTGGCACTAAAGTCGTGACAATCGAGCCGATTGGCAGCGCTACTGGCGCGAGCGGCTATACACGTGAACCGCAAATGCAAGCTTTTAATCAGCCAACTTATGATGCCAATGCCGCACTCGGTATCGATATGACCAAATGGGATAGTTTAAAAGATGATTTACAATTTAACAAACCCGTTTCAAAAGACGTTGCGCACAATCATATAAAAATTGCCAGGAAAAGGAAAATTGATTACAATCGTGACTACGTTAAAGAAAACGATTGGGAATAGATTTGTTAATTTTGAGCAAAAAAATTATCAAACTTCAGATATTTCTAAGATTATCATGATTATTGTGGTATAATAACATGGTTAATCTTTTATCAATGTGTACTGGAGGGTAAAACAAATGAAAAAGATGTTGGTAGTATTTTTGGTTGTAGCACTTCTAATTGTGGGTTGTGGCCCTCAGCAAACGGCCACGCAGCAGACGACTGCAGCCGGTGCTGTAGAACAACAGACTGAAAATGCGAATACAGATGAACCCAAAGTGGCCAGAACGGCAATTGGTTCGGAATTAGATAATCTCGATCCTTGGATTTCTGCGGCATCGGATACTGAAGCGGTTATGGGCAATGTCTTTGAAGGCTTGGTTTGGTACGACGAAGACGGCAAATTAATCCCCGCTTTGGCAAAATCTTGGGATATATCAGAAGACGGTTTGACGTATACATTTCATTTACAAGAAGGCGTTAAGTTTCACAATGGCGCCGACTTCAGCGCGGCCGATGTCGTCTATTCAATCGAAAAACTGTCTGGTTTAAATGGCGAAGAGCCGCTGTCGTCGCGTTTTGCAAAAGTATCAAAAATAGACGTCGTCGACGAGTTGACGGTTTCAATTCAATTGGCGGAGCGCAATGCCGCTTTTCTATCATCGTGTATAGTGGAAATTTTACCGAAGGATTATAGCGACCAAGCGACGAAACCAGTAGGCACTGGCCCATTTGTCTTTAAATCATACGAGCCGGGACAAAAAGTAGTATTAGAAAAGAATCAGAACTATTGGAACAGCGCTAAAATGGCGCATATTGACGTCGCCGAGTTCTACATTATCACCGATCCCACTGCCGTTGTCAACGGACTTAGAAGTGGTCAAATTGACTTTGCCGACATCGATCCCAAAAATGTTAAAATGGTAGAGTCTGAATTCGATATTTTAGCTTCTCCGCAGAATATGGTTCAGTTGATGTCCATGAACAATAAGCGCGCGCCATTTGATGATGTCAAGGTGCGCCAGGCTGTGAACTACGCCGTCAATAAAGCGCAACTCATCGCCGCCGTCGCCAACGGCTACGGCACGGAATTAGTCAGCAATATGAGTCCGATTATGGCGCAATATCACGAGTCGGGCGCCGCAGCTTACGCACAAGATTTGGCAAAAGCCAAGGCGCTGTTGGCAGAGGCCGGTATGGCAGACGGTTTTAAGACCAGTCTTACAGTGCCGTCAAATTACAAATTCCACGTTGATACGGCACAGGTCATCGCCAATCAACTGCAACAGATTGGCATTGAAGTCGAAATCAAACAAGTTGAATGGGGTGTCTGGCTGGACGAGGTGTATAAGCAGTTTAACTACGATATGACAATTATCGGCTTAACGGGAAAACTCGATCCGCATCAGATCTTAGTTCGCTATAAGAGCGATTACAAGCGAAACTTCATTTGCTATCAAAATGAAGCCTACGATGCGCTAATCGACCAAGCTTTAATCGAAACAAATCCTAGCGAGCGGGCTAAACTGTACAAAGGCTGTCAAACGCTATTAGCAGAGGACGCCGCGGCGGTTTACATTATGGACCCCAATTTGGTCGTGGCCATGCGCAAGGGCATGAGTGGCTTTAAGTTTTTCCCGTTGCGGTTTATCGATATGAGTAGTATAAAGTATAACTGATGGTTGCCTTTTACACAAAAAAACTTTTTTCAGTAATATCTACAATCGTATTGGTTTCGCTGATTACCTTTTTCGTATTTCAAATATTGCCGGGCAATCCCGCGCACATCATATTAGGTGTCGAGGCCGATCCAATGCAAATTCAAGCCCTTGAGGCAAAGTTCAACTTGGACAAGCCAATTGTAGAACGCTACTTGCTTTGGGTGTCGAATGTATTAAAGGGCGATTTGGGCGAGTCGATTCGTTTTCAGCGTCCGGTTGTAGATATGATAGGAAGCAGAGTCGAAGTGACCCTGTTTCTTAGTGTGTTATCGTTATTGTTGAGTATAATCGTCAGCGTGCCAATCGCCGTCTGGTTGGCGCTGAATAACGATAAAAAGTGGTCGCGCTGGATTGCGGCGCTCAGTCAGATAGGGTTGTCGATACCCGCTTTTTGGCTGGGCATTATTTTAATCTACTTTTTTGCGGTCACCCTAAAGTGGCTGCCCTTTGGTCAATACGAAAAGTTTTCGGTAAATCCGATTCTGTCGATTAAGTCTTTGATTTTGCCGACGATTTCGCTTTCCATTGGCATAAGCGCCATCTTTGTGCGCTATCTGCGCAATAATTTGCTCGACCAAATGGACAGTGAATACGTGCGCACGGCGATGAGCAAGGGCTTAAACGAACAGCAGATTTTATATCGACACGTCTTGCAAAATTCACTTTTGCCAATGCTCACGATTCTCGGTATGATTACAGCGGAAATTCTGGGTGGTTCAATCGTCATCGAAAACGTCTTTGCGTTGCCCGGCATTGGCAATCTGATAGCCATTTCAATTGGCAGCCGCGATTTGCCATTAATACAGGCGCTAGTCATTTACTTGGCTGTAACCGTCGTGGCGATTAACTTTGTGGTCGATATCCTCTATACGGTCATCGACCCGCGCATTCGCTTGAGGTGAGTATGAAGAGATACTTTAAAAATTCTTACTTTAACTTCGGCTTTTTCGTCGTCAGCATTTTGTTGGCGCTGTTTGCGCTCAGTTTTATTTACATACCTTACGACCCCAATGCAATGGATTTGGAGCGTATTTTTGCGCCGCCGAGCATCGCTCACATCTTCGGCACCGACGAATTTGGCAGGGATTTGTTCAGCCGCATTGTCGATGGCTCCAGAGTAATCTACTTAGTTGGCTTTTGCGCCGTTTCGGCGGGCTTGTTAGTCGGCGTCTTAATTGGCTCAATCGCCGGTTATTTCGGCGGTTGGACAGACGAAATACTGATGAAAATTATCGATACTAAAATGGCTTTCCCGGGCGTTTTACTGGCACTCATGTTAATCGCCATCTTCGGCACTAGCATAACCAATTTAATCGTGGCAATTGGCATCATTGGCATTCCCAAGTTCGCCCGCATTACGCGTGCCGGCTATATGAAATACAAGCAGTACGACTTTGTCAAGGCGTCGCGTTCCAGGGGTGCCAGTCACTTTAGAATCATGTATATACACATATTGCCGAACTTGTTTACCGAACTTCTGATAACGGCGACACTCGGTTTTTCCAGTGCCATCATGGCGGAGGCTGGGCTCAGTTATTTGGGTCTGGGCATCCAGCCGCCCGATCCCAGTTGGGGACAAATGCTCAGCAATGGCCAGCGCTATTTGGGCATGGCGCCCTGGTATCCAATTATCCCGGGACTTTTTATTACACTAACTGTACTCGGTTTCAATATGTTGGCCGACGGATTGAGAGATGTAAAATGAGTTTAATAGACGTTAAGCAGTTGACCGTCAAAATAGGCGAAACTCAGAAAGGGCGGCCTCATATCGTCGTAAATGACGTTGGATTTTCGATTGCCAAAGGCGAAGTATTGGGCATTGTCGGCGAGTCCGGCAGCGGCAAGTCGATGACGGCCTACGCCCTACAGGGACTTTTGCCGCGCAAAGCCGAGGTGCTAGCGGGACAGTTGACGATTAACGATCGGGCGATAGATTTAAACGATGCTGAGCAAATGCGCGAACTGCGCAAAAATGATTTTTCGATGGTCTTTCAAAATCCGATGAGCTGCCTTAACCCGCTTCACAAAATCGGCGTGCAAATTGCCGAGGCTTTGCCGGAAGCGGAAACCGATAAAAAACAGCGCGTTTACGACATGCTTAGAGAAGTGCAGCTCAAAAATGTCGAAGAGCTATACCACGCCTATCCGCACCAATTGTCCGGTGGCATGCAACAGCGCGTGATGATTGCGATGGCGCTAATTTCAAATCCTTCGTTTTTAATCGCCGACGAACCGACGACGGCGCTCGACGTGACGACGGAGGCAGATATCATTCAGCTGATACTCTCACTGACCAAGAAGTACGCGACGACCGTCATTTTCATTTCACACGACTTGGCAATTATCAGGGCAGTGGCCGACCAAGTGGCAGTCATGTACAATGCTCAAATCGTCGAATACGGCGAAACTGAAGAGGTCTATAGAAATCCGCATCACGCCTATACCAAGGCGCTCTTAAATGCCATACCGCGCCCCGAAAACAAGGGTAAAAAACTGCTCACCATACGCGATGGACAGAAGGCTGTAGAAGGTCAGCAAGGCAGTGCAGTCGGTGACGCCGAATTAAAAGAAGCGGTCAACTCGAATGGCGAAAATATGGAAATGATTTCAGTTTGCGGAATCAATAAAGAGTACAAAAATCGCAGGGGTAGAATTTTTGGTCACAATATTATTTGCGCGGTTCAAAATGTCAGCTTTAGTTTAAAGCGCGGTAAAACGCTGGGCATAGTTGGCGAGAGCGGCTCCGGCAAGTCGACTTTGGCGAAGATGATTTGCGCCATCGAAACGCCGTCCGCTGGTAGAGTTCGCTATTTAGGGAAGAATTTAGCCGATATGACAGCTGCTGAAAAAAAGCGCTATCGTCGCGAAGTGCAGATTGTCTTTCAGGATTCAACCAGTTCGCTCAATCCCAAAAAGCAGGTGGGATGGTTACTTGAAGAACCGCTCATCATTCATAAAATGCCTTTAACAGCCGCCCAGAGGCGCCAAAGAGTAATCGGTATTTTAGAAGACGTCGGACTCGACGAGAGCTATACGACGCGCTATCCGCACCAACTGAGCGGTGGTCAAAGGCAGCGCATAAATATCGCCCTCGCCTTGATACTGGAACCGACCGTCATCATTGCCGACGAGCCGGTCAGTGCGCTTGACGTGTCGGTACAGGCGCAAATATTAAATTTGATGAAAAGACTACAAAAAGAATATAATTTAACATATTTGTTTATTTCGCATGATTTGGGTATTGTATATTATATGAGCGATCGCATTGCCGTTATGAAAGATGGCAAAATCGTCGAAAGCGGCGACAGCGATCAAATATTTTATAAGCCGCAGCACGATTATACTAAAAAGTTGTTTGCCGCCAAATCATATGCGATAAAGTAAGCGTCGCGGGGTAGCCGTTGCTTTGTCATCGCGAGCGCTTACACCCTTGTTATCTCGAGCGCAGTCGAGAGATCTCGGTTTTACATTTGGTTTTGTTAGTTTGTCATCTCGAGCGTTTGCACCTTTGTCATTGCGAGTGCGTATGCCTTTGTCATTTCGAGCGCAGTCGAGAAATCTCGCATTTGATTTTAATTACCGCAATTGAAACGCGACTTGTGCTGATGTCGTTTCGCATTATTTGGTTCACTAGGAATACGGTAAAAGCGGTGACTGCGCATAGAATTGAAACGAAAGCACTGCGCTTATATCGACGGCAGGTATTATTCTTTTAGGTGGCAGCGCTGCGCTAGAAACTACCACTACAAAGAACAATACCTACCGCCGCGCTTAGCGCTTTCTGACAATTCATGATAATTTGTCATTTCGAGCGACCAACGGGAGTCGAGAAATCTCGCATTTGAATTTGCAGGTTTTGCTTTTCCCGATAGCGGATTTAATAAAGAGGAGCATAGTATGAAAAAACACGTCACCACAGCGGCCAATGCCGACCGCGAATTAACGGACATCTTGGGAGCAGAGGGGCGCCTTTATAAAGACGGCGTGCTCGACCAACACGAAATTGTCCCTCTCAGATTGGAGACGACCTACGCCGAAGCGCTGCTCTTATTGTTTGAAGACAGCGTCGTCAGGCCGGGTTTTAAAGTCGAAGACGATGCAGTTGACTATCCCTGTTTATTTTTTAAAGTCAATGGTGCGGCCGATGATTTGATCAAGCGCCTGCACGATTGGCGCGCCAATAATAGCAAGACGACACTAGTCTATGGCGGTTTTCACATGTTGGATAGAAAGCCGTCTACAGCGGCCTTGAAGCTGGCGCGTGAAACAGCTGGTGGGGTCGAAGATATCGAATTGCTCAGCTATTTGTCGCCCGCTAAGAAAAGGCAATTGGCAAAGGCCTACGACAATGCGCTGGCATGGGCCAAGCAGTCCAAAATAGATTTGTCAGATGAAGAGATGCGCGCCACTTTGTTATTTGACAGCAAGACAATTGTCGACGCATTTCAACAGGTAAATCCGATTGACACCAATGCCAAATGTACGGTAAACGACAGCCAAAAGCGTTCGATTAGCGCCTATGGTGCACTGCGCATACTGTTTATGCACGCGCTCGGCTTTGACGTCATCATCATTTCTAAAAACAGCTACGCCTCAATCGAAAACATTATCGATGAAACCTTATTTGACGTGCACAATGCAGTGCCAGAGGTTAAAGCGACTGCTAAAAAAAGTGATTTTTCACTCATCTTGGGTCTTGCGGCACTCGTCGTAGTGGGGCTATTGGCTTACTTTTTTCTCTTTGTCGGTTAAATAGCGAGGGGATGCTTATGATTAGTACCGATAGAATGGCGATTAGAGCGGCTATAGAAAGTGATATTGACATGATTATGGCGCTCGAACAACACCCCGACAACTGCAATTACGTTTGGCAGGGCACGCTTGAACAGCACCGCGCCGAAATTGCCGACCCCGACTATTGCTTGTGGGTTTTTCAATTAAAGGACGGTGCGCGGACAGTCGGCTACGCACTGTCTAAAATCGATCGCAAATCAGACGTCTTTGAACTGCGCCGCATCGTCATTGACGATAAGGGCAAGGGCTACGGTGAAGAGGCAATTCGCGCCATTATAAAATACGCCTTTGAAGATTTACAGATCAATCGCTTTTGGCTCGACGTCTATCCGGACAATCGAGTGGGAATCAATCTCTACGAAAAACTCAACATGCATTGCGATGGCGTGCTCAGGCAAAGCTATAAATCGTCGACCGGTTATCGCGATCAAATCATTTACTCATTGTTAAAAAGTGAATACACCGCAGATTGACGCATAGCGCTATTTTATATTTTATGACTTAGATTAATTTTAATATTTATTTTAAACAGTTGATGACTTTAACTATTTTGGTGACAGGGGGCCTGCGGCTACGCTGTCATCTCGCTTTTTTGCCACATGCCACGCGAGTATTAATTCATTGTTCGCTTTTACATCGTGTACTTGGTGAATTTCACATCGCGCACTGCGCGATATTTCACTTGACGCAGTCGAAACATATACGAAGTATATTTCATTTAAAACGTTTGCGTCTTTCTGGGTGCCAGGCACGATTGCGCAAGGCACTTTGTCAGGCAATCGATTTCATTATCATCTCGAGCGCAGTCGAGAGATCTCGCTTTTAAAGGTATACGCCTTTTTTGTCATTTCGACCAACGGGAGTCGAGAAATCTCGCCTTTAAAGATTTCCGCCTTTGCTTTATGTCATCTCGAGTCGAGAGAACTTGATTTTACCGCACTTGGCGTTTAGGCACTTTAATCGCGGCACGACTCCTCGTTTAACGGGGCAACGGTGGAATTTATCGAAGCGCTTATGCTAACGCTGCGTAGTTCCTTCCTGCAAAGCCTCGCTAAAGCCGCGTCCTGCGGCTTTTACGCAACGCGCTCCGAAAATCATTTGAAACGCCCCTACTCGTCAAGTGCAGCTCAATTAAATGTGCCTAAACGCCTTATCGTGCGGTTTATCGGCACTGGCGTCGCTGACAATTGCTCACGTTGCCATGCAATTGTGTTTCTCTGTCATCCCGAAAAACGTCGAGGAACCTCGCTTTTGCTACTTCTTTTATCATATTGACTAAAATGAAAGCATCTCACTTTTGCATAATTCCAGATAACATTTCGTAGTTTTTTCATTATATTTATATTTTGTGTTATACTAATGTAAGTAAATTTCATTGAAGGGTAAGGATAACGCCATGACAATTCAAGAAATAATCGAGGCATTAACAGAATACTATAAATCACAAGGCTATCGCGATGTCTACGAAACAAAGCTAAAAGAAATGAGCGATGACGAGATTGTCGCACTTTACAAACAAATCTTTGCAAAACCTAAAGGTGCCAGTGAAGAAGAACTATTGATGATGGGGTATTTTGGCAAGTAATGTTAGGCTCGGAAGGCTAATTTGAAAATGAGCCAAACAATACTGTAAATGATGATTGCTGATGAAGATAAGTAATTTGATTATATTGTAATGAACAATGGTGTTGGGAACGCTATTGTGCTTATTTTATGTAAAACAAGTAAAATTAAGTGAAAAAGGATAATAAATGTGTTAAAATTACACTATGTTTATAATTAATAATGAGTGTGCTTAGAGTTTTGGCATTTAAATAAAAGGAGAGTAACAATGGCAACTAGTAATGCAAAAATAGGCTTTGAAAAGCAAATATGGGATGCTGCGTGTGTGCTTTGGGGGCACATTCCTGCCGCAGAATATAGAAAAGTAATTGTAGGACTTATTTTTTTAAGATAT
>PDWI01003802.1_pt1 | contig 20894 bp, 17 predicted proteins | sample 1430891 | NCBI WGS metagenome assembly PDWI01 (sample SAMN01162508, study PRJNA174530) | Oral metagenome, whole genome shotgun sequencing project. | biome: Marine environment; feature: Marine mammal; material: Swab sample of the gingival sulcus; isolation source: swab sample of gingival sulcus... | reverse complement strand
CCTCTTTGTATGCGGTAATCCCTGGTTTTGTTTTCAAACTTATTTTACAGGTAAATCCACGTTCTTACAAATTTAGGGGGTCACTTCATATTGTCTCCAATACTAAGACTGAATATTCCTAAAATAGAAGTAATTAGATTTTCTAAAACGCACCCAGCATTAAAAGATAAGTTTAAATATACTGAAGATGGTCAAACAATTCGATTAGATACAAAAGCATCTAAGAAACTATTTATAAAACTTTTAAATGATGAATATTTGCATTCAGAACTTACCAAGCAGTATTACGAAGCAATAGCCAAGGATAAAATAGATTAACTGAAAAGCGAATGATTAAGAGTATGATTATACGATTGGTTAAAGAAAAAACTTAAAGAATAATTAATCAAAAGATCAAGTAACGTATTATAGTATGTTGTTTAGAGATCCATATTCGATAGTGAGAAGGAGAAAACTTTATGGGAGATAAATATCCAAAAAAAGAATCGTTTGAGATATTTGAAGATATGTGTGTAGATTTTATATCAGAACGATATAAAGGACTCAATATAGATAGCGTTAAGAAATATGCAAGACCGGGGCAATCGCAAGAGGGTATTGATATTTATTTTAGTATTCAAGATAATAATCATTATATTGCTCAAGCAAAGAATTATAGTGATAGCAAAAATTTTATAAAAAATATAAAAAGTGATATTAATAGAGCTAAAAATTCTAGTTTTAAAAATAGCATAAAAAAATTTATTGTTGTTACTGCATTAGACCGAGACAAAAAAATTCAAGATGAAGTAAAAATATTAAATAATTCAAATGCTTATAATTTTTTAATAGAAATATTTTTTTGGGACGATATAGAAAAGATGATTAACGTTAATCCTAGTTTAAAATATAAGTATTATCCCGAATTCGACAACCCAGTGTACTTATCTAAAAGTGAACTATTAAGTACTATAAAAAAATACTCAGAATCTCTTTTAGATAGAATCAGTAATTTAAGTATATCGCACATATATAGAAGCACCTTAAAAAAAGACCTTACCGCTACTGATTTTTATGATAATTTATATGTTGAGCAAAAGTTAGTATCGTATGATGACAAGAAAAAACAAGATGAAAAATTAGAAAAGAAGTATGCCGATAAATTAAATAGCAGAGATTATAAAATAGGCTACTCAGATATTTCGGAATATAGTATGTTAAGGTATTCATTAGATTATTTAGGTAACACAAATAAAAACATACTTATTTTGGGCAATCCTGGCGTCGGAAAAACGACTATGGTAAAGCATTATATATATAAACTATTAAGAGATATTCAAGTTATAGATTCCTCGGAAGATAGAATAATAACTGTACCAGTTTTTATGGAATTGCGCGGCTATAAAAGTGACGCTTATGGCGATACAATTGAAAAGCTTATTGAAGCTACAATTACAGAATATACTGTATTAGCTAAAGAATTATCAAAAAATATCGCGCATATAATAACAGCCCGATATCCTAATATTAAAATACTCTTAGTGGTAGATGGTCTAGATGAAATCAATGAATCATCGATAAGAGGAAATTTATTAGAACGTTTACAAAATTACAGTGAGAGTAATGAAATAACCTTATTAATTACTTCAAGAGTATTGGGTTATAGATACATGGCATCGAGATTTATTGAACAGAGTGAGAAAAATTTTGAAATTGTTTTATTAGATAAACTAACTCAGTATGAAAAAACGGTATTGATAAATAAATGGATAAAATATTTTTCATATCGTGAGGAAAAATCTAAAAGAATGATTAAAGAGTTGAACGAAGGTGTTAAAAATTTAGATTATTTATCTAGGCTCACAGATGCATCGCTTTTGTTAGTTTTGTTAGTTTTAATATATATTAAAATTAATAAGCTACCATCTACGATAGTAGAATTTTTTGAAAATATGATGGAACTCTTATTAGTTACGTGGAAGGATGATGTATATGAAGTCATTGAACCTGAATTAGCAATACCAGCATTAAGTTATTTGGCTTTTGAAATGAACAAAAATGGTGATTTAAGAGTTGAATACCATTATTTAAAGTCAATTCTAAAAAATTGGAAAATGCTATATGATGAAGACATAAATATAGATGATTTTATTAATAATGTAGAATATCGGACAGGAATACTCATTAATGTCGGTAAAGTGAGAGATAGGAGCAGCAAAAAAAAGAATACAATATGGCAATTTATGCATGCATCAATACAAGATTATTTAACGGGTGTGGCGCTATTTAATAAAACATGTTCTTTGTATTTAGAAGATTTTAGTATGCAAAAGTATATTAAAGAATTGGTTGGAGAAATTAAAATTATTGAAAGTGAAAATAAGGATGAAGATAATCAAAGTAAAAAAATAGATTTTTCTATAGACATACCCAAAATACTTCAATATGGATTAAAGTATTATATTTTACTTGCCAGTGAAGAAGAAGTTGATGATATCATTAGCTATATAATAAATGTGGCTAGCAAATTAAATGAAAAAACTCAAATAGTGTGCGCTAAAATCATTTTTGACGGTATTTTAGAGAGAGATAATTTAATTGATAAAACTATTGAAAAAGTATGTGAATTTTATATAGAATTGCTCAATTTAGCAGATAAATATGATGAATCAGAATTATACAGATTATTAATAAATATTAATGAACATATATTAAAGTCCAAATGGCAATTAAATTATTTAATGGAGTTAGATAGATTAAAAAGTCTACTTAATGAAGGTTCTATGAGTTCTATTTCTAGCACTTTTTTCGCAGATCATTTTTATCTTATCAAACATTTTAATGTAAAAAGAATTAATCATTATTGCTTAAAATTTAATAATGAAACGTTTTATTTTTTGAAAATGTATTGTCTAAACATAACGGAAATAGAAAAAGAATGGGACAAAATCGAAAAAAAATTAATTAGTGGTATTTCTAGCACTTATTTTCTTTATAGGATATATTCATTAATATTAATTGAATATATTGTTGAAGAGGCATGTTATAAAAGAGTGAATATAAAAATTGATTTTAATACTATAAAACAAGAGATTATAAAATGGTTTGATTCAATTAATGAGAACGTCATTAAGTATTATCAAAGAATTCGATATACATGTGAAGCTTTTGGTGATGCTAAACTGACGGAGTCTATATATGGTATAATAGAAAACAAGAACATTTTAATACAAACTTTGATTATTAATCGTGCAATATATATACTTGACAAATCCTTATATATTAAATTTGTTGACTTTTATAGTGATAATTACTTTGCTGGAGAGTCAAGCGACAGGTTTATGACATTTTGCTTAAACAATAAATTATATACTTATATTGAAAAATTTGCTGAAAAATTTAATTTCAATTCTAAAAGTGCAATCATTCTTTTGAATTTACTTGATAGTGGGATTTATTCACTAAAATTAATGAATGTATATTCAAGTAATTTAAAGCTACTATTTAGTTATTCATGTAAATATTTTAACGAAAGTGAAATGACGTATATACTCAAGGATTTATTAAGTATAATTGGGGATAAAAATATACTGTTTGAAGAATATATTCGGAATATATCCTTTGTAAATGCGGATTCACTAATGAAATTTGTATACGATAATTATATTTGTGATGATGATATAAATATAAGATTAAAAGTTGAATTAATGATATTAGAGAACAGCGAGAGTATAAAAAAGGAACTTTTAGATGATGTTGCACATAGATTTATTAATGATTCTACGGCAATGGATGAACTTGATTTGTTATTTAGATTACAAAATATAAAATATGATTTTAATAAAAATGTGTTGAAAAAAGCTATTAATTCAAATACAGAAGAGATCTTTATCAATTCTATAATGTGTTACATTAGAAATATGCCGAATAGTATTGGTGAAATTGATAATACATATATAAATATTTTATTAGATAGAATTGAACAATTAAATGAGATAGAATTATATTATTTGGTAAAATTATTATTGATATTAAATTTTAAGAATAAGAGTTATTCTTTAAAAAAGAAAGATTTGTTATCAATTTTCAAAAAAAACATTAAAATAATTGATGCGAATAATTATGGAAGGGTGGCTGACAGAGGAACGGACTATTATGTTTTCATTTGTAATATAATTATATTATTATCTTTTTATGAAGGCTTAGATTTTATAGATATATTGTTGGCAAATGAAAATATTTTAAATCATAAACGAATTACTGGATATGTAATTTTGTATTTATGTGAGAATATTAAACCAAATAGTTATGATTTTGTGACCAAACATTTAATTTGCGATAATATTTATATAAAATTAATAGCAATATACGCCATGAATAGGATGGGTCATAAACAATATATGATAGATAATAAATTCTTAAAAAATGATGATAGTTCTATTAGAGATTTGGCAGTAAGGTGTATTTATTATTTACGCTTAATAGATGGGGAGAAATTAGATTATGATAAAATTATATTGCTGTATTTTTATGATGAATATATGCTTTCTAATTATTTAGAGAAGGATTTTATAGGTAATGATGAAGAATATAAATACTTATTTCGTAAAGATAATTTATTTATGTTTAATTTGAGAATAGATCCAGTAGTTCCAATATCAAAGTATCAAATTATTGATGTTGCATACGAGCTAAATAAAGATATTTATGAAGTCTATGAAAAATATAAAGAATTATCGAAGATATACATGTTTACATTTGATAATGATATAGAAGAGCAATTAAAGGAACTTGAATCGTTTGATATCCAAGCTGAGAAAAATATGTTAAAACAAAAGATTATACGATTGGCTAAAGAAAAGTATGAGAAAAATTGAAAAGATGCAAGTTGTTTTATATATCAATATAGCTAGGAGATTACTAACTAATGAATAATTCTAAACCTCAAAAAATATACCCATTTTACTATTTTACTAAGGGAAATTTACTGAAAAACGCAGTAATCTGGTTTTATATTGGAATAATAGCATTTTTTGTTGGCGAAGTTCTTATTTATAGGGCTGGTCATACTGAAGGCTATCCATTGCCTATTTTTCTGTTTTTTACAGGCATATTATTGTGGCCGGTCTATTATAGTAAAAAGTCAGATGATTTATATTGTTTATTTTTTGATGAAAAGCACAATAGAACTGAATTGTTTATCGTTTTTGGCGAGAAGTTAGAAGATATGTATAAAGCTTATTATAAGAAGATTTTTTCGCCACGTTGTTATTCTATGTTATTTTTTTGTTTGGCTGTGGGGTTGATTGGGGTCTTATCGACCTGTGTTTTAATCAATAACCATCAACCATTTAAGCAGGGGTTTATAACAATTAAAGTATATATTGGAATTTTCTTGATGTTTTTAGTTAGTGGGATGTCTATCAATATTATTTATATGTCTATTAGGCTTTTGCATGATATAGCCATGTCTGACATATGTTTAGAAAAGATTCAATATAGGTATCCCGATAAATTGATCACGGGATTAAGAAAATACTATTTTGAATTTTCGCTTACCACAAGTTTTGTATATTTTGGCATACTATTAATGGTTGTTGTTAGTCCTTTTGGATTTGACCCATTACTCATTTGGTGGCTAATCATACTTGCATTAGCGCCTGTGTCGTTATATGGGTTTTCAATATATTACTTAGATAAAATAATATATAAAATAAAAAGCAAACAGATTGATTATATGGCGAACAATATATTTAATCAAAAATGCAAGAATGGTGAATCTCCTAATTATGAAGCGGTGGCTGAATATATCGCTTTAAGAAATCAGGTCGTTAATTCACAATCATACATAAGTAGTATTAATGGCGTTTTCCCATTGGTGATAGCGCTCTCTTCTTTAGTGGTTCAAGTAATTACGACAGTTTATTCTTATATGCTAAGATAGACGCAGAAATGTTCTTCTGAATAACTGTTTTATGACAATTAATAGTTATCGCTTTCCAAAAAGTCTGTAATTAGTTCAATAATATTTCATAAGTCATAACTGATAAAATTAATAAAAAATAAAATTTATCAGTTATGAATATATGGTGCTTGCACCAGATTATTGTCAATAAGTTATTTGCGCAAAAATTAGAGTAGATGTTGAGAAGAAACTAAATAAATTATGCGATAGAAAGGCATTACAATTATAGAAATAGAGAGTTTCCCGGCTCATGTACACATGTTGATAATTATACCGTCGAAGTGTAGTGTATCACAAATTATGGTTTATATGAGGAGGAAATTTACCTAATGATATTTAGTAAGCATGTGAATTTAAAGTGTAGGTATGGTAATCGGTATTTTTGGTGTAGAGGTATTATGTTAACACAGTGAGAAAGGATAAGAAAATGATTGCATAATAATTCGCATACAACTGTAAGAGGATATCGCGAATGATAAATTGATTTTAAAAGAATATATAGATTCGCTTATGGGAAAGAAGAATAAATGACCCTTTATGGTTACTAGAAACGGCAGTGCAGCAGCACATTTTGAGATGTAGCGTGCAACAGCCCTTTATAGGAGAAAAGTAAATTGCTAGTTGATTTGAGGTTTATGATTCTGTTGTTTCGATATAAAGAGAAGAAATAACAAATATTTTAAAGTTAAATCAAAAATAATTTAATGAAAGGGTTGTATAGTAAAATATAATAAGGTTATAATTAATTTATAAAAAAATCATAAAAGAATTTATTTTTTAAAAATTACTTGATGAATAACTAGAAAATGGAGAATTTATGAAAAAGTACTATGGACTAGACGGAGATAAAGTTGGCGGTAAAATTGAAGAAATGTTTATAAATAATGATGAAGTTACTTTAAAAGTATTAAGCGAAAAAATTAATAGTGCAATTCAGGAATTAGTTCAAAGTGTTATCAAAGACAATGGAAAAGTTATATTTTCTGGTGGAGATAGCCTACTATTTAAAGGTATCCATACTGATGAATTTTGTGATGGTCTTATTGATAGGTTTTATAAATTGACGGGTTGTACTGCATCCATGGGAATAGGTGATAGCTTAAAAAACACATTATTAAGCATGAAAATTGCAAAAGCAAAAGGTGGCAATATGAAAATAGTTGATTTAAAGGAAAGTAAAAATGTCTAAAATTTTAGTTTTGTTTGTGGCAACAAAAAATTTAGGTATATATGTTAACTCTATTACTCACTTCACCAAAGAATATGATGTAAATCATATTAAATTTATATCGTTGATAGATTCTCCAATATGTTCAGACTTAAATACAAATATAGATACTATGATATCAAAAAAATTATTAGATAAGTACGATGAAATTTTAAACAACGATCAATCAAAGATTAAGGAAATAGAAATAAAAGCATATGAAAATGCTCGGCGAGTTCTGTCTAGACATAAACAGATCGTTGAAGTAGAGTACCCATTATTTAAAGATAGTGTAAAAAAAATAATTGGAAACGTAAAAAATGAATCTGTAATTTTTGATATTAGTTCTTTGCCCAAACGATTAAGTGTTGATATTGCTTTTAAACTGTTAGCAACTGATTTCAATAATATCTTTATTTTTGAAATAAAAGATATTAAAATTGCACAAAATGACGTTGAAAAATTGTATCATAATTTACTCAGAAATAGAAATATGGAGGTGTTGCTTTTTTAAAAGATGAATATATTAATGCAAGTATAAGAAATTACTTAAAAGAAAATATAGTGAAGAAAGCACTAATAACATTATTCACTATATTTGCCTCAATAATACTAACAATAACAGTATATAAACTAACGAATAATGTTATATATAAAAAGTGGATAGAAGTTATATCAGTTTTTACTTTTGCAATTGTTTTTGTTCAATTAATATATGATTTTTTTGATTATAAGAGAAGGAACTGATAACCTTTTGGATTAATCATTAGCAATTTAATTAAGCATACTAATAAAGTCAAGAGTAGGTTAATATGCAAAAAAGATATAGCAAGAAATTTAAAAATTATGTATTAAACTATGTAGAACAACATCCTGATATTACAATAGAAAATTGTTCCGAAAATTTAGATATCAGTGCTCAAGAGCTTAGGAATTGGATAAATGAAAAAGAGAAAAAAAAATAAAAAATTATTTGCCAGAGTAAATTACAGTCTACAATTTTTGTTGATAACAGCTATATTAGTAAATTTGTTTTTTACGGCAGAATTAACAAATCAAAACAATAATCTTATGTTGATTGATGAAAGAGAAAGTGCTTACAGCAATATTATTGTGCAATTGAATGAAAAAGAAACAGAAATAGAAAAATTTTTTGATGAGTCGTCTGAAGAAATAGATAATATGTATAGTGTTTTTTTGGGAGATTACAAATATTTGTATAATGTTTCAAAAAAAAATATTTTTGACAATTTTGAAGAATGGCGTTATTACCGAGACATTATTGACGAAGACACTATTGGTGAGATATACTCTTCATTGGCTTCGTATAATGCACTTATAGATCGTAAATTGGAACCTGTTAAATACGAAAATTATGATAAAGATCTAGTTAAATTTTCGAAAGAATTCGCTTTCTTGTTTTATGATATTATTTCTGATTACAATGAGTTAGAAGCATGCTACACAAGAATCGCTTATAATTATGGACAAATTAAAAGTGTGGCTTATCTAACATACATATATCAAGAAATAAATGATTATCCTTCAAAGATTAAATTAAGTGAAGATTATGTACCAAATTTCGATCAAAATAATAAAACAAATTATAACATGTTTAATGTTTATTTAGGAGATCTCAATAATTACTCCGATTTAGATCAATACATTAGAGTACTTGGGGTATCGGTTTTAATAAAGGAGCACCCTAAATTACACGATATTTTTTTGGACGATATAAAATATAAAAACTTAGATAAGAATAACATGGATGATTTGGAAAAAGTATTTAACGACGATAGTTTTATAAAAAAGGTAATAGATGAATATTATAATATTTCTAAAGAGGGTAATATTTACTTCGATATAGCATACGTGAATAGTAGACAAAATAGTTCATTAGATTTCAACAATATGCTTAAAAATTATTATAAAGAAAATCAAACATTCGACTATACTGGTAATTGTTATAATTTAACTGATGAGCAGTATGATGTTACTAATAGAGAATGTTTTTTAGATACAATATATAATTCAGAATCAGAAAAAAATGGACTATTTGGTTTTTTTGTTCAGAAATCAGAAAATCCTAAATATTGTTATAAGGTAGTTTGTAAGTCAGATTTATTAAATTTTAAAAATCAGTTTATAACGGAACATAAATTTTTTGGGGATTTTGAGGAAGAACAAGAAAATAATTTTTACAGGCTGTCTAATCTTGATTATGATCTTAAAGTTGAATTAGCTAAAATTAAAGAAAAATATCAGTTAGATAGCAGTGATGGGTACGATATTGTTAGAGAATATATTAAAGATTTAGAAAAGGCAATTGAGTTAAAAGACAAAATAATTAAAAAAGAAAATAATCTTAAGGAGATGTTTTATAAAGAATTAACAGAATAATTATTAGGATTATAACTGGAGAATTTATGAAAAAAAATAAGTATGAGTTAAGTATTATAGTTACATTTATTATGTTCATACTAACTGTCTTTAGTGGCTTTGTGATGTATAACTTATCAGTTACCAAAAATAATATTATGCTATTAGAAAAAAGGGTAATAGCACATGAAAATGTTATGCAACTTTTAGAGAAATTTGAGTTTGATATTAATTCCCTCTTTTCTGATGTTTATGAGTTGAATAGAATAATTGAAAATGATATTTATGCGTATAGACAGCAAGTTCTCATTGATAAAGATTTATATTATCTATCATATAGTTCAGAAGATTTTTACCATAATTCGCATATTAATTTCCCTGTAGTTGGCAATTATTTAGATCTTGCCTATTATTATCATGAAAAGGCGAAACGTATTCAGTTTGGCAATAATCGATTTGTTTATGATGTCAATGGAATTCATCTTTTTACCAATAATTATTTAGTTAAATTAAATGAAGTTATTGATATATATAAAGAATTGTCTAAAACGCAAGAACGTTATTTTCGTAATTACAGTTTAATTAGTGCAAGTTTTATAATATGGGACATGCAGAGAAATGGATGGGCAGATAGAGAAAAGTATAATGAGCTGGTAATTAACAACAGTAAATTAATTGTAAAAAAAGACGATTACATTGACTATATAGGTTACAACTATCATTCTTTAATTGCAAATAATGAAGAGTATTATCGCATTTTAGGGCTACAGGTATTAGTAAACACGAATGACGGGATGAATAAATTATTTGAAAATTATGTTAACCAAAATAATATAAATGTAAAGAATATTGATCAGTTAAGAAGAATGTATGCAGATTATGATTTTATTGAAAGAATAATTAATGAATATAATAAACAGCCTGCAAATGCCAATATTTATGAAGATTTTTATAGTAGCATTGATAGCTTATCTTCACTTGGTTGGGAACCTCTCGGATATTGGGATTATATAATTAATATTGATGAGAAAACAGATTATTTGTACTATTTTATTCATAAATATAGATATGAAAATGGTTTGTGGATTGAAATTAACGGCTCTCGGTTGATGTCCAGAATCAACAATTTTAGAGAAAAGTATTCCTTACAGAATAACAAGCAATATAGAATTTTTAAAGAGTATTTTGATGATCTTGAGAAAATCATTGAATTAAAACGAGAAATAGAATTTAAGAAACGGGAATTAAACAAATATTTTTATTATGAGTTAGAAAAACCTTGGAATTAATACTGGTTTAAAATACGTATATAAGAAATCCAGCGTGCAAATTTATAATCAATTTAGAGTATAACATTTACTTGAGTTAAGAAACAATCTAGAAAAGTAAGTACTGTAACAATTTTGAACAGGACTAAATTGTTTTTGGAGAAGATGCGATGACGATTATTATAAAATACACTTTAAAGAGCATATTTGAGCACAAATTTAGAACCTTTTTAATTTTGCTGTCGATTACGCTGTCAGTGGCGCTGTCGATTTCTTCGTTTGCGCTGCGCGACGTCACTAAAAACGCCATTGTCGAAGTCGTCAAAAAGTATATGGGCACGGCCAATGTACTAATAAGTGGCGAGCCCAAGTACAATACGACCTTGGTGCGACCGCAAGATTTGGGCGAGGCCGCCGACTTGTTCGACTATCAAATTGGTTCGTTACAGAGTAGTGCCGTTTATAAAGTGCCCGGCGCAGAGCAAGAGGTCAACTTGACGGTGCGCGGCTATAAGGCACAAGACATTGCCACCTTGGGCGTGGTGTCGCTATTAGAACAATTAGACGAACCATTTCAGGGCAAGTCGATTTACATTTCCGATAGCGCCGCTCAAAAATACGGCTGGCAGCTCGGTCAGTATATCGAACTCTACTTTAACGGCGTTAAACACAAGTTAAAAATTGCCGGCATTGGCAGCAATGGCAAGGCCCTAGAATACAGCGAACAATCGCTTAACGCGGTTGTGCCGGCCGGCTTTTTAAAGAAGATATTTAATACCCAAGACCGCTATTTTTATCTATTGTTAAAGAGTAAAGAGGGCGTTGACGTTGCAGATGCAATGGCTGCACTGCAAAGCGTTTACCCGCGCTATCACGTCGACGAACCGGTGCCTTGGGCGCAAATTGAGGGCATGCTCAACAATATTATTGTGCCGTTTATCTTTATGCTGCTGTTGGTTTTGGCGACGGCCGTCTTTATTATTTTTACGGCCTTTAAGGTCATCACCACTGAAAAACTACCGGTACTGGGCACCTTTCGCTCAATTGGTGCCACTAAAAAGACAGTCGATGCAATTTTGCTGGCCGAGAGTTTTGTCTACGGTTTAATCGGCGGGCTATTTGGCATTTTATTGGGCAACGCAATATTGGCGATAATCGCCAATTTTATCGCTCAGCAAATGGGCATGGCAACAGTTGAAAATTTGGCCAGTGTCGGCATTGGCTATTACATCGCCTCGCTATTATTTGGTATATTGCTGTCGATTTTCAGCTCAATTGTGCCAATTCTCAAGGTTTCTAAGCTGTCGGTTAGGGACATTGTGCTCGGCTTTGTGACTTCTTTTAAAGATCGTTCGCTGCAAAAGACTTTAATTGGCGGCGCGCTCTTGATTATCGCGCTGGCCATTCCCAATATCGCTTTTATTAGCGACAATATTTTATTTAACCTGTTGGCGACCATTTTTTTGTGCGCCGCACTCATTTTGCTGGTACCGGCCATTACGGCGCTCTGCATTAAGCCGCTGGCCGTCATCAGTGGCTTGGTCTTTGGCAATATCGGTCGCCTGAGCGTTAAAAACATCAATGGCAATAAGAGCGTAACTGACAATATTGCGCTATTGACCATTGGCATTGCCGGCATTTTGCTGATTAACGTGCTCAGTGCAACGGTAACCGCCGAAGTGGCCAATGCGATGAGCGATGCCAAATACGACGTTTGGCTGCGCATGCCACAAATCGATCGCAACAGTATCAATAAGGTTAAAGCGATACCCGAAGTAGAAAGTGTCTTTGTCAATTATACCAAGTCGAACACCAAAATAGTTGGTGCAAATAACAGCATTATTAGAATGGCGTCGGCTAATAGTATGGACTTTTTCGATTATCTCGATTTAGATTTTACGAGCGATGAACAGTTTGCCAGCGATAATATCGGCATCACCCGTTCAATCATCCTTAGCACCACATTGAAACGCCAGTTGGCGGTTGAATTGGGCGATATGATTACGCTGGAAATGCGCGACGGCAAAAATTTTGACTATATGGTGGTCGGCTTTGTCGACGTGATGATCGCCAATGGCAGTTTTGCCGTCGCCAACGAGTTTTATATGGCGAAAGACGCCGCTTTGACTAACTATAACGAAATGATGATTAAGTCGAATAATCCAGATGCTGCCGCAGAGGCGCTACGCGAGGCCTTTGCCAAAAAACAAGAGCAAATTGGCGTGATGACAATGGATGAAATGGTCGCCCGAAACGAAGAGTCCAATGCGGTAATTATCAACGTCTTTAAGGGCTTTTCGATCGTTGCAATGTTAATTGGTACATTTGGCATACTGAACAACTTTATCGTCAGTTTAATGGCGCGGCAGCGCAGTTTGGCCGTGATGAAGTCGGTTGGCATGTCGCGCGGCCAGACTTTCGCCATGCTCGTTTTAGAGGCGGCGATGTCCGGCGTTATCGGCGGCGTTTCTGGCATGGTCGGCGGCGCTTTGCTGATTTTTCAAGTCAACCAGTTCTTTCGGTTGTTGAGCGTGCCCTTTACGATGGACTACCAACTGTCGATACTGTTATCGGGTCTGCTCTCGGCCATTGTTATTTCGGTGCTGTCGAGCGCATTGCCGGCTAGAAATGTCGCGCGCATGAACATCGTCAGCGCCATTAAATACGAGTAGGAGAAGCTATGAACGCAATAGAAGTGAAAGCGCTTTATAAAGAATTTTCGATGGGCAAGTTGACAGTAGAAGTGCTCAAAGACATAAACTTGCAAATCAAGCAAGGTGAGTTTGTCAGCATTATGGGGCCGTCTGGTTCGGGTAAGAGTACGCTGCTCTATCTGTTGGGCGGGCTCGACCAACCGACCCGCGGCGAAGTGCTAATCGGCGATGCCAACATTGCCGCCTTTAAGGATAAAAAGCTCAGCATTATGCGGCGGCGCGACATCGGCTTTGTCTTTCAGTTCTTCAACCTAGTGCCGAACTTAAACGTGGTCGACAATGTGATGTTGCCACTTTTATTAGATGGCAAGCGCATTTCAAAATACAAAAAAGAGCTAGATGAAATACTAGAAATTGTCGGTTTGGCCGACCGCAAAAAGCATACGCCGCGCGAACTGTCCGGCGGACAACAGCAGCGCGTTGCAATTGCGCGGGCGCTGATTAACAATCCGCAAATTATTTTGGCCGACGAGCCGACTGGCAATCTCGATTCTAAAACTAGCCGCGATATTTTAGAACTATTTCAATTGATCAACCGCGAGCGCGGCAAGACAGTTGTGCAAGTTACGCACGCGCCATTTGCAGCGACATACGGCAATCGCGTGATTATGTTAAAAGACGGCATCGTCGTCGATGACGATTATCAAATTAAAATGGAGGCGCAATGAAAATGACTAAAAAATTGATACTGACATTGTTTGTCACCCTGCTACTGCTAGCGGCTGTTGGCTGTAATGCAAATCCACCAGAACAGGGTGACAGCTCAGCTGAAACCCCCGCCGTTGAAGTGAAGCGACAAATTGAACTGTATGGCACGGTAAATGTCGCCCAGTCGCGCGACATCAGCTTAGACAAAACCGTACAAGTACTTGAAGTATACGTCAAAGAGGGTCAGTCGGTTGCAGCCGGCGATGCCCTGTTCAGCGTTAAACTAGATAATTTGAGGCGCGATGCGGCACTGCTTAAGACGAAAATTGAAGTGGCTGAAAAACAACTCGAAGAAGGAAACTACGACTTTAAAAAGGCCAATGTCAACGTCGCAAAACTGGTCGACAAATTGGCCGATGCCGAAAAGAGCCTGGCTCAAAATCGGGCGCTATTAGAGGCGGGCGCCATTTCACAGCGCGACTTTGACAGCAGCGCTCAGCTGGTTGGCGATTTAAAAAACAGCTTGGCTGCGGCGCGCTATGACGTCGACAACGTCGCCGACAAAGACGATCGCTTTGCGCAGTCAAAAATTGTAGAAATTGCCGAATATCGTCGCCAGTACGACCAAATTATGGCGTTGCTGGACAGTTCGCTGTTGGTCGACAACGTCGTCGTTTCGCCACTCGATAGAGCTGTTGTCAATAAGCTGCGCCTGACGCCGGGGGCCTACTTAAACGCCTTTACAGTGGCGCTGTCGCTTGAAGATTTAACCAACTTAGTAATTGAGGCCAATGTCATCGAAGAGCAAATCGGCAGCCTAAGCGCCGGCCAAAGCGTTACCATCGAGCCGATTATAAACCCCGATTTGGCGCTAAACGGCACCATTCAGTTTATCAGCAGTCGCGCCAAAATCGTCAATAATGAAACGGTTATTCCAATAGAGATAAAGCCTGAAGACAACGCAATACTGATGCCAAATTTAAATGTCGACATCGTCGTGCCGTTAGAAGATAAGTAAGTAAAAGGCAGTGGTTTTACCACTGCCTCAGTTTATTTGGTGATTATAGCGCCAATGCGCCCATTGGATCCCACGGTGCCAGTTCAATTAACTCGCCGCCCAATTTATCTTGCCATTCTTTCGGCAAGTATTTTTTATCGATCATAATTTGGTACATAAAGGTGTCAAACCACTGGTCGCTCATCGAGAAAATGCCGTCTTTGCCGGGCTCTTTACCCCACGAATTCTCAACTTGCCAGCGAATTGGCTTGCCGTCTTTGTCGAGGTTGACGCCGCTAAAGACCATGGCGTGGGTCAATTGGCTTTCGTAGTAGTCGAGTCGCTTTTGTTTCGTCCAGGCCGGGTAGTAGTCCATCGTCAATTGGTAGTTAAAAATGTCATTGTCCATAATGCCCAGCATGCGGTCGCTCAATTTGCCGACATCGCAGCCAAACCAAACCGGTTCACCGTCCTTAATGGCGTCAATGGCGGCCTTTTTCATCACTTCGGTCGGCACATTAAGGTATCGAATTGGCGCATCTTCTGTGATGTTGCCAAGGTATTTAACGGTGTATACTTTGCCGTAGGGCTTGTCTTTGGTCGGCGCATTGATAATTGAAACGCGATCGTCTAAGTTCCAACCGACCACTTCTTTAAAAAAGTCTTGTGGCGTCATTTCGGGCAGGCGGTGGTACTTGCCGTCGGCGTCTTCGTATTCGTAATTGACGACAGTTGGCGGATTGCCCAGGGCCTTGACCAAAATATTGTAAATTTTTGAAAGCATGTCTTCTTTCATCGCCTGCAATTTGGCGACGTCTTTTGAATTGGCGTATTCAGTGCGCAGTTCCGAGGCAAAAAAGCGCAACATGCTCGTCAAATAGCGGTTCATCACGTCGGTGTTAGACGAATGATAGGTTTCCGGCATTTGCGACTTTGGCACGATGCCGTATTTTTTGAGTAAGCCCTTAAACATATCCCATTGGCCGCCGTCGCCCAGCGGCGCGCTCAATAAAAAGGCGACTAAGCGCGAATCGAGCGGCTCGTCGACCGTTTCGATAATGGCGTCGAGCACGTAGTTAGAGCGCTCTAGCTTATCCCAAAACAGGGTGTAGGTCTGCGAAAACTCGGTCGTTTTCAAATTGTATTTCTTCATCGTGTCGACGCGCGCCGTGTTCAACGCGGCGAACATCCAGCAGCGACCACTGTGTTTTTGCTCGGTAATATCGCCCTTTTTAGTCGTTTCCGAAAACATAAAATTGTGCCTTTGTATCACTTCGTGGTTTAATGAGGCGTCGTTAATACCCATTTTTTGAACGGCGCCGGCAACTGCCAAATTGGCGTGGTCGGAGGCGAACTGCTGGCGAAATTTTTTAAGTGTTTGTTCGTTTATCATAGTTAATCCTTTCTATAATGTGTAAGGTCGTTAAATCGCCAATATTATACCACAGTTAATTGGCATAAAGTATTATTTTTATGATATAATTATTGTTGTATTTCTGTTGAGCTTAAGGGGGAACTGTGAACAAAGCCGCATTTATCACCGGTGGTTCGCGCGGCATTGGGCGGGCCTGTGCGCTGGCCTTTGCCGATTTGGGCTACGATGTCATTATCAATTATTTAAAAAATGATGAAGCTGCGCAGTCGGTTAAGCGCGAAATAGAAGCGCGCGGTAGACAGGTGCTATTGTTAAAGGGCGATATTGGCGACGCTAAAAGGGTCGACCAAATGGTGGCCGATGCGCGCGTCTATTTTAAGCGCATTACAGTGTTAATCAACAATGCCGGCATCGCCTACCGGCAGTTCTTTGATGAGGTAACCAGCGAGCAAACGCGTCGCATCGTCGATACCAATATCGTCGGCATGCTTAATGTCAGTCGGGCGCTCTTGCCGTTTTTGGCGGAGAACGATAAGAGCTTTATCATCAACATCAGTTCCTGCTGGGGGCGAGTTGGCGCTGCCTTAGAAGTGCACTACTCAATGACAAAGGGCGCCGTTAACGCCTTTACCAAGGCGCTGGCCAAAGAGGTAGCCAGTCGCGGCGTGCGTGTCAATGCACTGGCACCGGGGGCAGTTGAAACCGATATGTTAAGTGCCCTAAGCGAAGCCGACCGCGCGCATTTGTTGTCGGCTTTGCCGTTTTCAAATATTGCTCAACCCGAACAAATTGCTCAAATGGCAACTTTTTTAGTCGGTTCGGCGGGCGACAATATAACCGGTGAAATTATTGGCAGTAGCGGCGGCTTGGTTATTTGTTAAGGCAGCAATGATTTGTCAATGGTATAATTATTTACAGAATAACTGTTTAAGCAGATTTACTTGGGTATAATAAAGTAACTGGTTTTTAAAAGGAGGATTATATGAATTTTGATTGGGCAATTATTCAAGCTATGGTGTTTAAATTAATTGGCGGCATCGCCATTTTAGTTATCGGTTTTCCGATTGCCAATTTTATTGGCAAAAAAATTGGCGAACTGCTTGAAAAGCAAAAACTTGATGCCGCGCTGCGCAAATTTTTGATTTCGATGTCAACAAACCTATTAAAGCTGCTCGTCATCTTGACGGCCGCGCAAGTTGCCGGTGCCGATGTCACCGGATTTGTTGCCATCGTCGCCGCTGCCAGTTTTGCCGTCGGTATGGCTTTTCAAGGGGCATTAGCGAACTTTGCTGGCGGTATACTGTTGTTGGTTTTACGCCCCTTTACAATTGGCGATTTGGTCGTGATATCTGGTGAACAGGGCATCGTCGATGAAATTGGCATTATTTATACCAAATTGCACAGTTTAGACAATAAGGCAATTATGTTGCCAAACGGGCCGCTCGTCGCTGGTACAATTGTCAACTTTACAAGGGAAAATACGCGCCGCGTCGATTTGGTATTTGGCGCCGGCTACGATGCGCCAGTTGAAAAGGTCAAAGCGGCGATTATGTCAGTGGTTCAAGCACACGATTTGGTACTAAAAGATCCAGCGCCATTTGTCAGATTGAGTAATCACAACGCCAGCTCGCTCGACTATACGGTGCGCGCATGGTCAAAAACCGAGGACTATTGGACAGTTTACTTCGATTTAATGGAGCAGGTTAAAGCGAAATTTGACGAAGAAAACATCGAAATTCCGTACAACAAGCTCGATGTCAATCTCAATCAACAATAGTGCTAAAGCAAACTAAAAAAGACAGTAAGGCAAAATGCTTTGCTGTCTTTTTTCGATTAATTTTATGATGATTTAACGAAATGTAATGCCGGCTTCTTCCGACATCGCTGTGACGATGGCCAGCGAGTGTAGGTCGTAGCCTTTTTTTCTTATTTCGACGCCGCCCTTTTGGAAGCCCTTTTCGATGGCGATGCCGACGCCGCCAATTTGCGCCTGCGATTGTTCGATGATGTCAATTAAGCCGAGACAGGCGTTGCCTTCGGCCAAAAAGTCGTCGACGATTAAGATGCGGTCGGCGCTGTTTAAGAACTTCTTTTCGACGATGACGTCGTAAGATTTTTTCTTGGTGAACGAGTAAACTTTTGACGTGTAGACGGCGCCGTCTAAGTTAACCGACTGCGCTTTTTTGGCAAATACCATGGGCACTTTAAAGTGTAGGGCGGTCATTGCCGCAATCGCGATGCCGGATGCTTCAACCGTCAATATTTTGGTGATGTCTTTAGCTTTGAAGTAATTGTAAAATTCTTCGCCGATGGCGTGCATTAATTCGATGTCAATTTGGTGGTTTAAAAAGGCGTCGACCTTGACGATGTTGCTGCCGATAACGCGTCCGTCGCGCCGAATACGTGATTTTAATAATTCCATACTGCCCCCCTTTATTTGACTAATCGTTTTACCTGGTTATTTTATCATATTAAACAGTCTTAGACCAGCCCAATAAAAATTTTTAGCGATCAATAAAATTGGCCTTTTTTTAGACATATTTATATACTATAATAGGTGCGAAGTAAGTTGGCAATCAATTGAAATCTGAGCAAAATTATCTAGTGGGGGAAAAATGAAAAGTAAACTCTTAGTGTCATTAATCGCATTGCTACTAATTACGTCGGCTTGTTCAATGCCAGGTGAACAGCCCTTTATAACTGAAATAAGCTATTCAAATTTAGCTGATAGTGCTGCGCAGTCGCTCTTGCGCACGGGCTTATTAAACGGCGGCATTGCCGAAGAGCGCGTTGCGGCTAGTTTGGCAAATATCGCCGATTACAATCAAACAATTGCCGGTGAAGGCTTAGTTGAAAGTGGTTTTAAGACCACGACAGAGTTGACACCGCAATACGATAGCGTCGCAATTGATCAAAAATGGCTCGCTAAATACGATATGTTTGTCGGCCGCAATTGCCGCATTACCGCCTTTGATTTAATGGCCGACAACATTGCAATTAAAACAGCTGATATAACCGAAAATCGAATGCTTTTTATGGATCAAATGGCGTTTGACGATTGTCCTGATAAAACTTATGATGAAGACGAGTTAAAGCGCTTTCGCACCTTGTTTGGCGACGTTGCGGCGGCCGATAGCAAAGATGTGGCCGTTCATTTAAAAGAGGTTCAAGCCTATTGGCAGGCCAAGGGCGTTTCTTTCAATACGAAGGCGAGCAAGGCAGGGGGCAGTTCGCTCATTACGGTTTGGTTTCACAACGACCTAGATAAAAATTTATTTGTCGGTCACACCGGTGTGCTGTTCTACGTCGACGAGGCACTTTATTTTCTCGAAAAAATTTCGTTTCAAGAGCCATATCAACTGTTGAAATTTAACAATCGCCAAGCGCTCAGCGATTATTTGATGAACCGCTATGACGTGTCTTATGATCAACCGGTCGCCAAGCCATTTGTAATGGAAAATGACGATTTAATTGAAGGCTATCGGTCAAACCCCAACAACAAAGAAGGGCAGTAGAGCAGCTAAACCGCGCTAGTCAGTTCACAAAAATGTTACAATATAAGTAGGACAACGGCTTGACTTAAATAGCGATAAGTTGTATGATAAAAGAGTAATTGAAATGATTACAATTTTGAAAGGAGACCAACATGTCATTAATTGGTAAAAAAGTAAAAGAATTTACAGCAGATGCGTTTCACAACGATCAGTTTGTACAAGTAACAGATAAGGACGTCATCGGTAAGTGGTCAGTATTTTTCTTCTATCCGGCAGACTTTACATTTGTTTGTCCGACAGAATTAGAAGATTTGGCAAATCACTACGAGCAGTTTCAAAAAGTGGACTGCGAAATTTACAGCGTTTCAACCGATACGCACTTTACGCATAAAGCTTGGCACGACAGTTCAGAATCGGTTAAGAAGATTAAGTTTCCGATGGTCGGTGACCCGACAGCGCAACTGGCTAGACAGTTTCACGCTTATATTAAAGGCGCCGGCCTAGCCGAACGCGGCACCTATGTGGTCAACCCCGACGGCGCAATTGCCCTTTACGAAGTGAGCGCCGGCAATGTCGGTAGAAGCGCCAAAGAATTGCTCAGAAAGGTAAAGGCCTTGCAATTCGTTTGGCAGCATGGCGACAAGGTTTGCCCCGCCAATTGGGAAGAGGGCGACGAAACGCTAACGCCGTCTATTGACTTGGTTGCAAAATTATAGAAAGATTAATTTCAATATTAAAATCACGCCTTTGCGGGCGTGATTTTTTTTAGTTGGTGATTACTTTAGTATCGGTTCAATGAGCGAAAGCGAAATTGAACAATAAACCACCGGCTAAGCCGGTGAGATTAAAAATCTTTAGATATAAGTCA
>PDWI01003800.1_pt1 | contig 20905 bp, 12 predicted proteins | sample 1430891 | NCBI WGS metagenome assembly PDWI01 (sample SAMN01162508, study PRJNA174530) | Oral metagenome, whole genome shotgun sequencing project. | biome: Marine environment; feature: Marine mammal; material: Swab sample of the gingival sulcus; isolation source: swab sample of gingival sulcus... | reverse complement strand
AACAGAGCAACAGAGCAACAGAGCAACAGAGCAACAGAGCAACAGAGCAACAGAGCAACAGAGAAGAAACAAGTATTAATATTTTAAAATTAATGTGAATAAATATTGAAGAATTTTTACCACACAATATTCCTAAAAAATATATACAAAGTATTCAAAATTCAACAAATTCATGATTTTGAATACAATTATCAGAAGATGATATAAAAAATCATCTCTTTTTAAGTGATAAAGTATTTTTATTAAAAGACAAAGATAGAGTAATCTGATTTTCTTCTATAAAGTTTTTTTGAGATTTAATATACAGATTTTGATCTGTTATACACAAAGATTATCAAAAAAAATGAATATACACCCATTTAAGTAATTATGTTTCAGGGAAACAGTGATTTTTAAGAACGCAAAATCAAAATGTCATTAAGTCATTACAAAAATCTTGATATAGGACACTTACTTGAGAACTTGCTTATGATTTTATGGCGCAAAAAATTGATAATGAAAATATCAATAGATTTTTTGCTCATCTAGATAATGGAATAAATAAATTTTATAGGGGAATTTTCAGAAAGGTATATGAATGACCTATGGGAAATAAAGAAAATGTAAAATTTATTGATAAAAATTTTCATTCTGATTTTGAATACAAAGAATGAGACGCTCTTTTAGTTGTATACTATAAATAATGCTAATACAAAAGTTTCTAAAAAATAAATACAAAAATATTTCTTGAATTACAGTTATTGATTCTTGAAAACCATGAAAAAATATTGGAATACTTGCCATTACGCATGGCAATGAAACTGTTGGATTAAAAATATTTAAGTATTTAGAAGAAGATATTACTATCAAAAAAAAACTTCAACAAGGAAAAATATTTTTGATAACGATGAATCCTCTTGCTTATAAAAAACAAACAAGATTCATTGATGATAATATGAATCGTATTTCTAATCAAATATTTAATCCTCAAAGCTATGAATATAAAAGATTAGAAGAGCTAAAACCCATATTGAATGAACTAGATATTGTACTAGATATTCATAGTTTTTCTAATAGTTATGATCTCGTAGCTATTTGCGATAAGAATAATATTCAAACAACAAAAGCTATTTTCAGCTTAGAAACTATTTTAGTTGATGATCTTAAAAAATCATGAAGCATTATCTGATACTGTAAAAGAAATAATACAGAAGGATATGGAATTGAGTGTGGACATCACAATGACCCAAATTGACTCGAAAAAGGGAAACAGCAAATAATAAACTTTTTATCTTATTATAATGCTATTCATATAAACAGCTATAATAGTACAAATAATATAGAACACCAAAATATTTATCAGTTTAAAGAAAAAATCCAACCATTAACAGATAATTTTACATTTACAAAACCGTTTGTATGATTTACATCTTTAGAAGAAAATGAAATCTTTGCAAAAGATCAAGACAAAGAATACAGAAATACTTTAGGAAAAAATATTTATCTTGGAATCCCTGCAAAAAATCCTAAAGCTACAGATGGGGCATGATTTTTATTTGAAAAATTAGAATAATTTTATGCAATATTTAAATGTTTGGTTTGCTATTATTTTACGATGAATCGCTCCATTAGTCTTAAAATATTTTTTTTCTGATTTTAATTTTTTCCTTGTATTATGACTGATCCTTTTGTTTTCTGGACTAGGAATTATTTTTACAACCAAAAATATCAAACAATTATTTACCAAAAACAATAGTATTAATATAGCTATCATAAGTATTGCAACTCTTGTGCATTATCTAGGAAATTTTTATGGGATATTGATAGGGGATATTATTCTCACGACACTTATTATAAAAAATGCACCCTTTTTTCAAAAAATCATTTATGCCCGAAAATACAAAAGCCCTCTTAAAAAACACAATTATATTCTTGGTGTGTTTCTGATTATAGGGGTCTCATTACTGAGTATAAATCGCAATACAATCGAAAGCTTTAACCTACTTTATATATTGATTCCTTTATGCAGTGCAATCGCTTGGGCATATTTAATGATATTCGTCGGAACAGTACAAAAACCCATACAAACTCTCAGTATATGAAATTTATTATCTGGTTGTGTAATACTGATATATTTTTTATTACGTTATGGAAATATTAGTATATTTAGTGAAATACCTTGATATTACTACATTATATTTTTAGCACTAGGGTTTTTACCTACACTTATAGCCCCAATATTACGATCTAAATCTATAGAAACACTAGGAGATAAGATTATCTATTTCGATTACATCACACCAATAATCACAATTATTTGATCTATTCTTCTCTTTAAAACTGAACTTAGTACTATTAATATTATAGGAATTGGGATTGTTTTAGTGAGCATCATTATCTGTAGTTACAAGGATGAACAACTGTATCGTGAATCCGAGGAATATCTTAACGATACTGTAGTTTTTGAATGAGAAAGTAAGGACACTATTGCGAATTTAATTCAAAAAGAAGCAGATACAGACATCCAACCCCATAGCCAATCATGTAAATAACCTATCATTTTCTCTTTCATATTTTTCAATACTTTACTATCTTTATTTGTTCCCTCTATTTAGTTTTCTTATTTGATATCTTTTCTAATCCCTCTTAATGTTCTCTACTTCCCCTTAAACACTACTAAAAAGGTATTAAGAATAACATAAATATCCATGGCAACTGACCAATTCTGGATGTAATACAGATCAAGTTTTGCCTCCTGTGAAAAGGGAATATTATCTCTCCCAAACACCTGAGCATACCCAGTGATTCACGGTGTCACGGAAAGTAATCTTTTTTCTCGTTCTTCATATTTTTCTACTTCTGCTGGGAGATGGGGTCTTGGACCAACCAAAGACATCGTTCCTGCTAATACACAAAATAACTGAGGCAATTCATCGATTGAAGTTTTTCTGATAAATTTTCCGACTTTTGTGATTCTTGGATCATTTTTTATTTTAAATAGCGGTCCCTTTCTCTCATTTTTTGCAAGCAAATCTTTTTTCAGATCTTCTGCATTACTAACCATACTCCTAAATTTCACGAAAGTGAATATTTTCCCTCATTTCCCTACTCTTTTCTGAAAAAATAATACCGGTCACTTACTTTCAAATTTTATCGCTATTGCAACAATCAGAAACACAGGAGAAAGCAAGATCAATGCAATAGTACTCACAACAATATCAAAAATCCTCTTGAACACCAATGACCAACCATCAAGCGTAGAATGGGTATATTCCAGTGCAATGGTATTCGCAATATATTCAGGTTTATACACAACATCTTGTACAAACTGCCCTTCCGAAAAATGGAAAAATCTCGTAGAAGCAAATCTGATTTGATCAAAGACCTCTTGCAATATTTGTTTTCCCACATCTCCAATAATATAAATACTGGCATAAGTTTTTAAACGCTTGTCGTAACTAATATCTTTTGGTTCAATAACCGTAATATTTGCATGAGCATAGTCTGTAAGTTGTGCAATAATCGCTTGATGTCTCGTGATATTTGTTGAGATAATAAGATTTCTTCTCATATTCTTTTTATACCATCTTTTTTCTAGATAATATCGAATACTATCAAAAAGCAAACATAATACTAAACCTAGCACCCCAGAAACGAGCAAGACAAATCTTGATACACTATTTTCTCGGAGCAATCCTGTCCCGAAATAGAGAAAAAAAGTATTAACAATCAACCATGAAAACCAGACTTTCAACAACAGACGAAACGAACGATCTGATTTTCTATGAATAATATACAATTTACCAATGATCCCAATACTGACAAATACCAATGATGATAGCAAGGCAAAGAACATCGTGAACGTATAATCCATTTGTGGAATTGGGAGCTGAATTCCTGGAATGAGATCCGTCACCAAACGCAATCTATACATCAAGAAAAATACCACCAAAAAAATCATAAAATGAATCAACGGTCTCATAGCACGAACAAGATATGATTTTTTCATAACCTCCCAACTTAGCAAATAAAAAAACTATTACCACTCACAACAAATACTATACTATGAATGATAATAGTTTTTTTTAAAGAAATTGGAAGAGGAAATTAGAAAGAAGAATTACGCAACCTGATCCAACTCTCATTCTATCACAGGATAATATACATATCCTTGGAATCATGTCTTTCTTCTATACTCCTCTGCTGTCATTTTTTGTGCCTCCGCAAACGATACTCTCGCTGATCATCAAGGACTTTTACCTTTTCTATCAAAATAATAATTTCAATCGCTTCACTTTACCTCAATATGTCCATATTTTTTACGAGCAGGACTTCATAGTTCAGCATTTGCTTCATATGGGATTATTGCTCATGGCTTCGCTTCATAGGGAGTTTTTACTTTCCTTTTTTCAAATTTTACTTTTTTTCAATTGTTTGTTGTTATATATCTCTGCTCTAATATCGTATCTCGTGTCTCTCAATTTGCTCAAGAAGTAGGAAATCCATTAAATCACATATAATGATGAAGAATAGCTCTTACTCCTGCTCCACAATTATTCTTTCTAGATTGTTTATAGGGACCATTCTCCACCACAACCTTTGCTAATTTTTGAGCTGTTTTTCTCTGTTGATACCACTCTAATGAATATGGTCAAACATAATTATTATCAGAAAAATCATCATACTCATAGTGAGTATTTTCTTGTAAACTATTTATCTGAACTGGTTTTGATTGCGCATTCTGAGTCGGATTTGACTGCACATTTTGTGCGGTATTGTTTTTTGCTTTTTGAAGTGCCAACTCAATATTAAGTTTTTTTTGCTGTTCAATTTGTTGTTTTAATTTTCACAAGGCAAAAGCATTATCCTTATTCACTTCAAGATATGTTTTTAATTTTGATAAATCAGTATTAAAAAATGGTTTCAAAATATTCATAAAAGAAAAATTTTTCAGTTGCTCTAATTTACTCAAAAAACTTTCTTTCCCATTAGCATCTTCGGGAAGAAGAAACTTTTTTGCTTCCTCATTTGACATCTTAAAATCTCAAAAAATATCTGCAAAAAAACTATCAGCTTTTTTCTCCTCTCTCTTTTTTATTACAGTATCAACTACTTGTTCTATGGTTACATTAGGCATGGTCTTAGTATGTAAGAATTAAATTAAAGTGTATTGAGATACTCAATAAATTGTTCAAGTTTCTGTTTATTGTTCAAATATGGGAAGTTTTGTTTAATTGCCTCAGTGCTTAATATTGTGGTATCAAATACTACCCCATCATTGACCTCAATTTCTATTCAATCAGACTGGAACTTTCCTTTGAATTCTGGATGTTGAATGAGATATTCTCATTGTATTCGGTTGGTAATATTAATTAATCAAAGCATCTCCTCTACCGATCCAGAGATCTTTCATTCTGCAAATGATATTTTTCAGTTTTTTTCTTCTATTTTTGTTGCTACACCCCAACTTTTTACCTCAGAAGTTTCTGGATCAAATATAATATTTCATCTCTTTCATTGCCAAACAATATTATCTTTTCTTTCCTCTATTTGCTGTTGAAGGAGAAAAATATTCTTAACTACTTCATTACCTTTTTCTGAAATCATAACTATTTTTTGATTTCCTTTTACATTTGTATTATTCATATTAGTATGTGGTAGGATTGTAATTGCTTCAAGATATTTCTTTATTCTACTTTGGATTTTTTTGACAAACATTGAATTATCAAAACGCAATCCATTAAGGTTCCCCTTTCAACTTTTTATAGCATCAATATTCCCATTTTTATCAAAATTAAGTAAACAACCTTCTAATATTACAAGAAAAATCTTTTCAGAAGCTTCTTTCGCCAAATTTTTCTCATCATGATATTTTGATGCCCAAAGTTCAGTAATTGTTTTTTCTTTTCAATCAATATTGATAGTGTAATGATTTAATTGTTTATCATAAAACTGTTTTAAGATAGTATCTTGGATTGGCATCCCATCTGAAATATTAAGTTTCCCTGTCTCTTGATCAAATATATATTTATTTTTTTCTATTTCTGTTTTTCATAGCTTTAATGCTTGGTCGTAATATACAATACTATCTACATCATTACTTCGCTTAAAATCCCACAATGACCTTTTAGCCTGAAGTATCAATATTCCTCTATACAACTCATCAAAGTATTGTTCCATTTCCATGGCTTTGTTAGTAAGCAACGATTTCGCAATCTTAATATCATACACTAAAAGATTAGCCTTTAATGCTTCTCGTTCTTTATATTTATCACTAATAAGGATTTCTATTTCTTTAGGAATATCTAATTCATCTTCTTTTGTTCATCCCAATCAAGATCATTCAACATTTCTCAAGTTTTCTAGTCTCATATGTGCAGATTCTACTTTATCAATATATTGCTGTTCTTCTGGAGTAAACTTCTCACGAACTTTTGTTATATATGATTTTCTTTCTGCTATATTTTGAGTATTAGTAAGCTCAGATTGCATTAAACATACTTCTATTTTACCATTTTTATAAGTAAAAAATTGTCTTTGCAAATCACCTAATCCTGCTCTCTTTGCACTAATGAGTAAAAAATATGGTAATTCAACATATCTACCATTACTTGCTTGTTTTTTTATAAATTCTTTAATCTGATTTTTAACCTCTTCTTTATTCTCTTCTGTACGGACAGATAATTCCTCAGTCACAATAACTCTAATTTTATTCTCTAATTCTTTTTGTAATTTTCTATCAATAGATTCTGTTGCTGTATCAATTGTAGATTTAGATGTAAAATTTACTATAAACTGATTTACTCTTTTTTCAACATCTTTATTTTTTAATGGTCTTCATAATGATGAAAGTAATCCTTTATCTATAGTCCAATCATTATTTACTTTTCGTTTATCTTTATAATATACCCCATGAACGCCATCTGTTCATTCACTATAAAATTCCATGATTGTATTTTTATCATTATTCCCTGTATATCCATATAATTCTTTTGCTAATCTATACATTACATTTTGTAATATATTATCAGAATATTCCATAGTTCCATTTCTTTCTTGATTTTGTTGAACAATAGCAATAATATCTTCTTCTGTATTCGTTGTATACTTAACTTTATTTAGATCAAAATCTGCTTCTATAAATTTTTCAATAAAATTTACATTTTTATGTGAATCAGGAATTTGCAAGACATATCTTTCTACATCTAATTGTGTCAGATTTAACCATTCTCTATACTTTTCAACTAGCTTCACATTCTCATTATAGTTTGGACTTTCTTCATCCTCTCTCAAAAGTGAACTACGACTAAAAGTAGCAAATAATTCTTGAAAAAGATATGGTTGTTCCTTTTTAATATTTTCTATTTTTTCTAGTTTATTTTTTGGAAATCCAGAAAAGAATTCCATTTTATATACACTACTATTTTCTTCTATAGATTTTTTGTCATCTCGCTTGTTATCCTCTTTCATCTGTGCATATATTTTTGATTGTGTAAAGATTTCTGATAAATATTGCATTCCTCCAGCACCTTTTATTTTATCAATCACAGTATTCTTCCTGAAAACTTTAACAATATATTCCATTCTCAAATGAATCTTCTTTTCTATCTCAGTCCACTTTGTATTAAACTCTGTTTTTTTTGTATCGGAAAGTGTTGCAAGAAAATCTTCTTTACTCTTCCCACTGGATACATATTCCCACAATGAGGTACATGTATCAAATTTTCCATTTTGCAATTCATCCATAAAAATCGTTGACCAACAAGCATCTTCTAATGTATGTTCTTTATCTACAGAATCATTAAATGTATGATGAACTTTTTCATTTAAAGAAATATTTCATTTTTTCTGATTGTGTATTAACTGTAAAATAGCCTGATTTCTTTTCGCTTTTTCTTGTCTTAAAAAGTCTTCTTTATTTTGGGTATAGAAATCATTTACATCAAAATACAATGAATCTACTCACATACTTACAGCAGCAGTAGCTGCCCCAATTGCTAATCATGCAAGAACGCCAAGAGGACCACCACCGCTCCCTATACTTACAAATGCCAACACAACTTCTGCTGCAAAGGAGGATCCAGCTATTACTGCTTGCCATGTTGCCTGATTTCTTTTATTTTCTGCTCTTACCTTATTAACTTTTTCAATAAGATCAGCCTCCTTTTGTGTTTCCAGATACATCCATACATCTAAACCTGCGAAAGCAACATCAATCAACATTGCTCATGACAGTGTTTGCAAGAATTTATTCATTTTATTCCCATGTTTCAAAATTCTGGTCATAGTTTTCATTTCTTGTTCACTACCAGCATTTAACAAAGCTTTCAAGACATCATCATTTATATCTGTAATATTTTTTTGACGCAGTATTCTTTTTGCTTCATCAATATTCTTAGCCTTAGAAAGTTCTGGTATATGCTTTTCAATTTTAGAAAGTTGATCTACTGTTAATCCAGTCTCTTTCAAAAGTTCTTTTGGTAATTTTCATTCAAGTTTCTGCCAAGATTTTAATAAACCAACTGTTTCATCTCCTATATCTGGAAGTCACTTTTCTAATGTCCTAATATGTTTATTAATAGATTTTATTTGCTTTGAACTTAGACGAGATCCTAGAACTCTTTTTTGCTTCTTTAATGCATCAATTGCATTTTCTACTGTTCATTTTACTTGTTCTCAGGTCAATCACTCACTCATTTTTTTTAACTCTCTTGTGTTCATAGATTTACTCAAAGCAACTGTTCATGCTACTCATCCTACCGATGTAGCCATTCATCTTATAACAGTGTTAGACTGACTATTTTCATCATTTCCTGTTTGATTATTATTTACTTGGCTAGTATTTTGCTGACTAGCATCTGTTGATCATTGCGTCACATCATCTACTCATTGCACTATAGTATTGCTATCATCTATATTATTGTGAGTATTATCATCTTCATCATCTAATGATACCCCTAAAATCTGTGCTTTTAATTTATTTAACTCTCTTTCTGTTTTTCTTTTTTCTATTTCTAGTCTCTTTTCTTTCATAAAATCAAAGATTTTATTTGCTGTTGTTGGAGAAATAAAATTAATAATATTTTTCCATCGTCAAAACTCCTCTACTTCATTAAAATTTTCAGGAAGTTTCTTTTTCCCTATTAAAATATCTTTCACTTTTTTTTCTATCGGTAAAAGTGCTAATGATTTAAACCATCATAATTCATCCTTCAAATTATCAAGATAATATTCAGATATTTCCTGTTTGAGTTGTTCTACTTTTGCCATAGTAATATAATTTAGATTTAAATTTATTATGATGCCTTTGCTAAGAACTTAACAAGTGTCTTGATTCATTTCAGTATATCATCGGTATTAGATAATAATTTACTAGCATTTCTAGATTTCTTTAATGCTTTAAATGTATCTACTAACCCATCTAAAGATTCATCACTTATTCATGCAATATTATTCCCTTTCAATTTTAATATAGCATCATGATCTAAACTTTTAATAACATCATCTAGGTTTCTTACCAATGGTTTGTTCGTCGTAGGATCTATAATAGTACTTACAAATTTTTGCCCCTCTAATTTTTTCAATATAGTCAACTGACTAATAGCATGTGAAAAGCTCTTATCTCCTTTAAGGATTTTCAATAATTCTGTTGATTGATCTACTACACTTTCTCCTCATTTTACTAATTCTTTTCTAAGATATTCTATCTGCTCAATTTGTTTCTGGATTTGTTTAACTTTACTTGTATTTTTCGTATTTTTTAAATCATTTTTTAATATCTTTATTTCTGATTCAATCATACTAAATATTGGCTTTTTGAGTAAGTTTTCTGTATCTTCTATACTAATATTTTTTAAAATTCCCTGAAATTTAGCTTCTAATCTATATACTTCTGAAAAATCATCAAGTGTTTTAGATAACTGTTCTGATAGTATCATAATCTGCTTTGAAGTCATAGAATCCAAATTTATTTTATCAATATTTTCTATGATATGATATAAGTTTTTTATATCTTTAAATTCTCCACCTAAAATCACTTCTTTAAATAAATTTTTTTGATTTTCTGATAATTTAGCAAATTTTGAGATTCTTCATGCTTCTCAGTTCATAAAATTATCTAATACTTCTACATGATGCATTCCTGTAATATTAAATATTTTTTTACGATATCCATTCCATACTCCTTTAGTATTTTCCCACACTCATATTTTTTCCTGTTTAAAAAACAGATTTCTCAAAGATTTGTTTTTTGTAAATGGAATATTTTCTTGGTTAAAAAATAAAGTCCTTAAATAATTATCTGGCATATCAACTGTTGTCTTCCCAGCTATTTTCTGCATAAATTCAGTCATAGAATTTACCTGTCATTTTCCTATATTTTTCCATCTAGGATTATTTAATTTACATAATTTCTCTGTAACTGCTCCATGAACCTTTCACTCAATAATATCTTGATATAATAATTGATCTCCATTAGGAATGTTATATCTATTTTTTAGTAACCGAAATGGTGTATTACTTAAATTTTTTAGACCTAGAAGTCTTGTACCATGACGCATTGCAGTTCCTTGACGTCTCCACATAAATGAAAATATATTAGCATCTCTAATAAATTTTCAAAAATTCTGCATTCTCTTACTACCCTTAACTTGACCAATTCATGTAATAACACCCCCACCAACTAATAAAGGAGCTGTTGCTGTCAGCCATCATGATAAATATTCTCCCTTCCAAAGTTTTTCTCCTGATTTCTTTGTATGATATCGTAAATCACTAACTACTGCCATCCCAATATTTAATATTTTTTCTCATATATTAGGATCATCATTTTTCATCTGTTGGATAGCTTTTGCTCATATTAGAATTTCTTTCTTTGTAGCAAAATAACTATTAATAAGATTAATATACTCTTTTATTTCTTCCGGTGTTATTGTTCAATTTTCAATCTTATTTTTATATTCAGCAAAATCTTTAATCATACCATTTTTTAATGCATCTAATCATGATTTCTCCAAAAATTCTTGTATATTTTTATTCTTAGAATTTATTGTTTCATGGAACGAACTAAAATACAAGTATGACCAATCTTTATCAAAATTTTCACGAATATCCTTACTCATTTTATTACAAAGATCTATTCCACTAGATTTTAATTCAGGAGTTAATTGTCAATTTAAATTGATAAATTTTTGTAAATTATCTTTCCCATTTGAATCTTTTAGTATTAGATCTCTTTGTGCATCAGCACCAACTTTTTCTTTTTCCATATTTTTAGAAAGAGAAGCATCAAAAATATTTTGTGCCTTCATAACATCAACAGCTTGATGTAGCTTCCCTCCATTAAAATTTCTATATCTCTCATCTCAATAGACATATTTATCTAACCATTCAGAATCATTAATAGCATCATCGAATGTAGAATGATCTTCTTTTAAGAATTGATACTTTTCTTCTGCAATTTTTTCTACTAGTATATGACGTTTATCTTGTGCATATTGCATAACTTTAACATACTGTCTGAAAAAGAAATCTAACTCATTTTTCCTATCTGTTTGAGTTCATGACTCCATCCATTTTTTAACACTATCGCTTCGATTCTTCCCTTTAAATGGAATAAAAGAAGTAAGCGTTGATAAATATGGTCAAATAAATCTCTTTATTTTTTCTTCTCCCCATCATAAAATCAATCCTTGTATATCTTCTATTTTTTTAGATCTAAGATAAGAATAATATCAGTGTTCAGATAGTAAGGAATCAACGCTAGAAAATTCATTATCTACACACATAGGAACCGTAGCTTTAAAATCATCAAGTGTCATATTGTTTTTATTTACATATTTTTTATATCAGTCTGCAATACTCATTCATCATCGTCAAGCATCAAGCTCCTTTTTCATTACTGTATTATATTGAATATCAATATTGTCTCCTAGTTTCTGATATTTTTTAAATTTTTCAGGATTTTTTTCTTTTAATTTTTCAGTAGCTTTGATTTGATCCTCTACATCATCAACTGCATCGGGAGATTTTCCTCCAAACAATCAAAAGAAATCCCAATTTCCAGTAGAAAATCCTCTTATAAGATAAGTTGCGGCTCCTCATAATCCTACCCACTTTAAGGTCTTTCCATACCAAGTATCAAAAAATTCTTTTTCTTTATTACTCTCTATATTCTTTTTCTTTCCAAATATCCAATTCCATGTTTTCTTGACACCTCCAGAAATCCAATCGAACGCTTTTCCAACCATTGCTCCAATAGCAACAGCTCAACCAATCACTCCACCAGCAACCGCGGTTCAACGAAGTCATTGCATCCATCCATGATATTTTTCTTTCTCATCTCCCTTTACCCAATCTCATACTTTTTCAACAATACCTTTTTCAACCTCTTTCAACTCTTTCTTAGATTTTGCAATAATGTTAGCGATCTCAGTCTGCATAGTTTTCAATTCTTTTATTTCTGGCTGATATTTTTTTCTTTCTGATTGTTTAATAGTATTCAAAAACGTATCAAGTTCCTTCTTTACTTGTTCTGATTCTTTTTTCAATGCTTCTACCTTTGCTGTATCTGTTTGCTTTTCAAGTTTCTGCTTAATTTCAAGCAATTTTTTTTTCTTTTCATCAAGCTGTTGTTTAACATCAACAGTTTCTACTTTTTTTTGCACAATAGCTTGCTTTTCAACCTGTTTTTTTTGTTGTGGAGTTGAAGTCATTTTTTTTATAAAATTTTTAGATAAAATCTTTCTATAAAAGTCCTTACCTTAAAGTATACTCAAAAATGAAATATATGCAAAAAATGGGAGAGTTTTTTTAGTTGTATTTAATTGTTGTATTGGTATAATAATTTGGTGTGTAATGTTAATATGTTTATATTAATATTTTTTATTTTTTTTATTATAATTATAATGACTATGAAAACGATGAAAAAAAGTATGATGAAGTTTTTTACACTTGCTCTTGCAAGTTTTGTTTTAATCAATGTGGGATTTGCATCTCAAACTCCTTCATGTCTCTCTGATTTTTGAAAAGAAGAGATTCAGAAAATGGAAACGATAGAGATGATTTTTAACCAAAACACTACTGTTTTTGAAACAAAATTTCCCGGTTCTCGTTCTGATGTTCAGACTTTCACGCAAGAAATTAAGGATACACTCCATTGTAAAAATGGATATAAAAATTTTGATGCATTTAAACGTTGAGTAGCAAACTTCATCAATACCTTGCTCGCAAAAAAAACTCCCACTCTTCCCCAAGCAAAACAAGTAAATTTAGAATATAGCAAAGCTGTAGCAGATTTACAAAACAATCTATCAGAATTCTTTGCTCTTGGTATGGAGAAAAACACGTTTGAAACATCTGCTTTTAAACAAAATATCAATTTTGGTGTTGCTGTAGATAATACATCAAAACAACATAAAAATGCTTTTATTATAAAGGGAGCATTGTTAAATAACTGAAAAATTGATACAACGAAACCACTTCTTGACACTACAATCAAAGGGGAACTCGCTATTGAAGGGTCAGAAAGTTATACGGTTATGGATCCTACTGGGAAAAGCGAACCCAAAGTTATCACAGAATGAGGTGCAGTAAACGCAGATATAGATGCAACTATAAAACTAGATAGTAAAAATATTTTTGTTATGTTGAATGATCTGAATGCAACTATCAAATCAAATAATCCGTTTATCAATGCTGTTGCTCAGGCAAAATTAAAAGAAATAAAAGAAAAATTATTGGGGAAAAATATCCATCTTCCACTTCCAGAAGAATTTGGGAAAGCATACGCACAACAAATGATGCTCCAAAATACCCAAGATATCAAGATATTCAAAATCATTGATAATGGTACAGCAACGCCTTATGTCGTTTTAGACAAAAATATCTGTGATGTTTTCGTAATGCAATATCAAAATAAAAACAATTGTGCAGAAACTGTAAAAGAAGTTAATCAATCACTCAAAAAAATCAGCACAATAACAAAAAATACTGATGGAAGTTATACACTCACCTTTGATGCAAGGCATTTACCAGATACCTCTGAGGGTTCATCTGATGATACACTTTCTCTCGTACGAAATGAGAAGAAAATATTAGCTATCAAAGGGACTATTGCAGGGACAACCATCAATTATGAAAATAATTTCTTACATATCAACAATCCAAAATTATTTAACATTGAGGGAGCTTTCAATCCTCAAACATGAATAACATTGACACTTACTGATTTGAATCCTGATGATGAAGTGGATTTCAATGGACATCTTTCAACTACAAAAGATACACTCCATATTGATGCACAAATAGAAACTCGTGGATTTGAAAACAATACTATCATTATTGATGTTACCATGAAAAATCTTTTCAAAAAGATTAGTCCATTTACCATTCAACAACCAGAACATTCTCTTGAATTACATGAAGTTGAAAAACTTTTTAATGATATTCAGTGATAAGACGATGAAATTGATAGTACAACAGGTTAATTTTGCTACCATTCATATCCAAGATAAAGAAAATAATTTGGATGAAATACGCAAAATCTGAAAAGGGGTTATTATCTACTTGGGTGTAGGGAGAGATAATATGCAAGATGAAAGATATCAAGCGCGTATTGATAAATTTCTTGATAAATTCACGAGACTAAGATGTCGAGATGATGAAAAAGAGAATCTCAGTGCGAGCATTACAGATACCTGATGAGAGCTTTTGATTGTTTCAAATTTTACTCTCTATGCTCATTACAAAAGTGGGAATAAAATGAGTTTTTCTCATAGTGCAAAATTTACAGAAGCAAAAACTCTTTATGACTATTTTGTGAGCCAAGCACAAGCGATATTTCCAGACAGGATACAGACTGGAGAATTTGGAGCCAAGATGCATATTACTTCTGAAGTAGCATGACCTGTGAACTATATTTTAGAGATTTAGTTCATTTCCTTTACACCTCACCCTAACCCTCTCCTTGAAGGAGAGGGAACAGAAGGGAGTATCTCTTTCCTACGAACGAAGTGAGTGAATAAGGAGAGAGAGGTAGAGAGAGGTGTGTGAAAGAAAGAGAATAATTATTTTTAATTTCAAGAAACATATATGAACAAAATGAAAAAAATCCCAGAAGAAATTATGAAAAAAATTATCCAAGCACAAAAGAATGAATTAACAGAATATTATATTTATAGAAATTTAGCAAAAAAAATTAACAATAAAACAAATGCAGAAATTTTGTTGAAAATTGCTGATGAAGAGAAAAAACACGAGAAGATATGGTCAAAATACACAAATATATTAGCCAAGCCTTATCGTTTCAAAATTTGGCGATATACCCAGATTTCGCTCATTTTTTGATTAACCTTTGGGATCAAATTGATGGAAAATGGAGAGAAACAAGCACAGATTAATTATGATGAGATCGCAAAATATATCCCCGAAGCGAAAAAAATTGAGGCAGATGAACATGATCATGAAAAAGAACTTATCGGGATGATTGATGAAAAGATCTTGCAATATATGGGTTCAGTAGTGTTAGGACTCAATGATGCATTAGTCGAACTTACAGGAGTTTTAGCTGGATTAACCCTTGGACTTCAAGATGGAAATCTGATCGCTGTCGTTGGATTAATTACTGGAATTTCTGCGGCTTTTTCTATGGCTGGAAGTAAATATCTTTCTGTAAAAGCAGAAGATGGAAAGCATCCCGTTAGATCAGCAATATATACTGGTATTGCCTATATCTCTACCGTGTTTTTCCTGATCCTTCCGTATTTTTTGATCAGCAATGTTTTTGTTGCCTTGGGAACGACACTAGGAATTGCGATACTGATTATTTTGATATTTAATTTCTATCTTTCTGTTGCTAAAGATCTGAATTTTAAGCAAAGATTTTTAGAAATGACTGCAATTAGTATAGGAGTCGCTCTTTTGAGTTTCTGAATCGGATTCGCAGTAAGAAATATTTTTGGGATAGAAATGTAAAATATTATTTTATCTAAGAATTTATTTGCAATAACTCAAAATTTTTGTATATTCTACAACTATACACTATGTATACCCATTACATATTTATTGAAATATAAATAAAAAAAATGAAACAAGTAATAAAAAAGATTATTTTTTATGATAAACTCTACCCTATCATCAAATCAAGTTTTTTCTATCAATATTGGAAAAAAGGGAATGCTTTAATTGCTCAAGCAATAAATAATAATCCTGCAAAAGATTTTTTCATTATCGGAGTGACAGGAACCAATGGAAAGACTACTACCGTAAATTTGCTTCATAAAATGTTAAATGAACAGTTGGCAAAAACGATTAGTATTAGTACTGAAAGCATCAGAATAGGACATCAAGTTTTTCATAATGATAAAAAAATGACTTCTCTAGATGTGTTTGATTTACAATCTACGTTATCACAGGCAAAAGCCCAAGGATGTAAAATCGCAGTCTTAGAAGCATCGTCTCAAGGAATTGACCAAAATAGATTTGAAGGTATCCGCTTTGATTATGGGATTTTGACCAATATCACAAGGGATCACCTTGATTATCATAATACAATGGAGGAATATACGAGAAGCAAGCAACAACTTTTCAAAGCTATCTTGAAAAATGGGAAAAGTAATAAATATGGAAGTTTTCCTATGGATGATAGGGCGGGAAAAGATTGGTATGAAAATATGGCGTTTGACAAAAGAATTTCATATAGTGTTACTATGAATTCTACCTTGAAAGCAAACAATATTAGACCTTCACTCACAGGCACAGATTTTGAGATCAGTTATCTAGGAAAGATTTTTGAAGTCCACTCCCCTCTATTGGGAGAACATAATGTGTATAATTTTTTGGCTGCACTGAGTGTTGGAATCAATATTGGACTAGATATAGAAAAATGTATCAAAAGTCTAGAAACGATGCCGACAATTTCTGGAAGACTGGAAAAAATATCTCACAAAGAGGTTGATTATTTCGTAGATTTTGCACATACTCCTGATGGTCTAGAAAAGACTTTAAGTTATCTCAGTGAAATGAAGATGAGCAGTACTACCCCTTGAAAAAATAGAAAATTGATCACAGTTTTTGGTGCACCAGGAAATAGAGACAAAGACAAAAGACCAGAAATGGGAAATATTGCCTGGAAATATTCTGATGTGATAATTGCAACAGATGATGATGCGGATACTGAAAACAGATTTAAAATTTTAGAAGGATTGACAAGTCAAATTACTCCTGAAAATAATCCAGAAAAAGAATTTGTCGTTATTCCTGAGAGAAAATTTGCTATCAAATTTGCAGTAGAACTTGCACAAGCAGGAGATATTGTCATCTTCGCAGGGAAAGGACATGAAACTGTGCAAATCACGAATGAGTGAAAAAGACCATGGAGTGACAAAAAAGTTGTTGAATATTATTTGAGTAAGAAAAAATAGAAAAGAAATAGAAAAAAACTAAATAAGTAGAGGAATGTTTTTCTCTATACATACTAAAACCATACTAAAAAAATCCGCAAAAGCGGATTTTTTTATATAGAGTATTCTTTCTTATCTTTTATAGATATTAAACTAATACACAGGAAGTGTATGGGTATTAAAAGTATTAGATGTACATGTATAAAAAAATGGTTGCTTGTAGTTATTAGTACAGGCAAAATCAGCATTACTTAAAAATTCTTTATCAAATTTTGCCACTTTTATTTTATTATTTGCTACACACTTTCATGATGCATTTATAGTTCATATTTGATAATCTATTTCATATTTTAAAGATATTTGATTATATCGTTTATCTTTTGGTAAATATCTTTTTATTTTCATTGAACTTGCTTTTGCTACATAAGAAGTATCATCAAAATTTAATACACAAGAATCTCCTTGTTTTACTAGTTTTTTTACCGGTTTAGAACAAACCGATACATAAGGTTCGTATCCATCTGAGCATCTATTACCGTCTTTTTCATTTCATCACCACATCAAACTATAATCCGGCTTTCCTCCTTTTTTAAAATCATCATCTAAAAGATATTTAAATCCTTTCCATAAAGTTCTTTCCTCACCAGAACAATCTGATGCTCATCCTCCTTTTATATTCTGACATCTCATCTTTACATAGATATCGTAAGAATATCTTGCCTCCATAGGTTTTGATTTTTTTCATATATAATCTATTGTTTGAGTCAGTGCATTCCATTTCATTTTTGTCAACTGAGGATTTGTTTCATTATCACCTCTTACCCATCTTAAATTTAGTCGGTCAGAACCTTTATTACAAATATCTCAGCCTAATTCTGCTTTTTCACATCTCTTTTTATAGTTTTTTTCTGCTTCATTGGTTCCATTATCTATATTATTCCATTGAATATAAGAAGTGGTAGTAGAATTTCCTCATCATCCTCAACATCAGTTATATTCTCAGTCATATCGTTCTTCAAAACAATCATTTTGTTGTTGCAATAATACATTATGATAACTGTCATCTCTATTTAGAAATGCTCTTTTGCTCTCAGTTTTTAGCATTTCTTTCTCCTGTGACAGTAAGGGTTGACTAGCATTTTCTCATTTAACAGTTCATAAAATAGTATTCCCCCTGTTCCAATAGAGCATTCCTCATACTCCCACTACTGCAACTAATGCCATACTAGCTAAGACTTTTCCTGTTCTTCCCATGTTTTATTTTTTTTAATAATTAAAAAAGACGACTTGAATCCCACAGTCGCCAAACCACACTTACTTATCCACAAAGAACTTGTGAAAGGAAGATAGACCCAAGTCGTCTTCCATTGTTCTTTAAGGATAAATATATTATACCTAATATATAAATGTGATTTGGCAATTGTGATACTATCTAACTCAAAAGAAAAATCAAGGGAAAACACTCATAACATTGGAGAATAATAAGAATCTAGAAATTTTCTCCTACAAAATTTGACAAATTTTAATTTTAGATTATAATTTTAATCGAGAACAGAAAAAATAAGAAAAAATAAAAAAATATTTATAGGGTTCAACGTTTTATTTCTCTTTTGTGTACCATGCTAAAACAAAAAATTCATAACCATTTAACAAAAAGACTAGAACATCATCTGAGAAAACATGGACATCATAGAATTCATCATGTCCATCATGCATATCATCATATAGGACATACACTGATTCATTTAGGAGAAATGATCGTAGCATCAGTTGTTGGTATTATTTTTATGATCGGAGCATATGCTTCACCAACAATTTTACCAAATAATACCCAATTAGTATATCCTGTTTCTGATGTTGCTAAATTGCATTGTAGACCCAATGTATGGTCTGAGATGGATAAAAGTTGTATTACAAAATTACCAATTATTCATGGAGCAAATTATAAAAAATATTTAGAAGATAAAGAATATAGATTTAATTATACCGTATTGTGGAGAGGAACCTATTATGATGGTTGGGATCCTCATAGAGGAGCACATCCATGAGTTGATCTTGCCAATGTAAAAGGGACTCCGCTGTATGCTATTGCAAATGGAACCGTCTATTATGCTGGTTGGCAAAATGGATATGGGAATGTAGTAAAAATTAGATTTAGATATCATGGAAATATTTATTATGCTGTTTATGCTCATACCAATAAAATTTATGTGAAAAAAGGACAATCAGTGTATATGGGGCAAAAAATCGCTGAAGTTGGAAATACAGGACTAACTATTTGATGAGGAGGTGGATACCATGTTCATTTTGAGATAAACAAAGAAAAAAATGGAAGATTAGAATACTATCTTACTGGATGTCCTGATAGAAAAGTAGGAGATTTTGGTATCGTGGACAAATGACTATGTAGAAAAGAAATTTGAGAACATCAAGTAGATCCTATTGCATTACTTGAATCTGCTGGTGCAACATTGGTAAAAACAAACTATGACAATATGCATAATTCAGCGTCAAAGGAAGAAGTTACAAAAGAAATCCCAGAAAAAGAAGATAAAAAAGATAAAGAAGACAAAAAATACGAAAATACTGAACCTAAGGTAGAGGAGAAATTTGAGAAAGGAGATAGTAATACTGATAAAAAAGATACTGACAACAAAATCATTGAAGAAAAAACTGTAGCACAAATCCCTGAAAAGAAAGAACCTCAAAGTAAAGATACCGTCAAACATACTATCGAGAATAAAATAATTGAAAAAGTAAAAACAGAAGATACTACAACAACAGAGTGACAAAAAAAACAAGAAGAGACGAAATCACAAACTGAAAAAAAAGATACTGATAATACAATCATTGAAAAAGTATTAGCATGAGTTCAGACCCAGAAACAAAAGGAAGAGAAAAAGGAACCTGTTGAAAATACACAAGACATCCCCCCAGTCATCATAACTGATGAGGATGCAGTGATTTCGACAGGAAACCTCATAGATCGAGAAATGCCTCATGATATTGATGAGCAAACAAAACATTTCTTTTCACTTTATGATATAAAAATATATGCCTCTGCAAAAGATGAAACTACTTTCCATCAAGCAGATCAACATAAAATTATTGTTACTATTGTAGAAAAATCTACACATACAGCTTTTAATGGGATCTTACCATTACCGATCAATTTTATCACAAACAATAATAAATTAAAACTTTCATACAACCAATGAGCATTGGTAAAAGATGGAAAATTAATTGTAGATATTGTTGCTAAAAAACAAGGGAATTCTGCAATAATCATCATGCTAAGAAATCAAAAATTAGTAGCATTGAAATATCAAATTGAGTAAAAAGATTATTTTGAACTCTTGACAACTAATAGTTATATCATTTTGTAGGTGTTTTTTTGCAATTTTGTGAAAATTCCTTATACTTAGGGTGTAGAAATTTTAGCTTGTTGGAGTGTATTATGAGCAAAGATAACAAGAGAAAGCCTATAACTTCAGATAATTCAAATCTTTATGATCCGCATTTTTCAG
>PDWI01003799.1_pt1 | contig 20907 bp, 19 predicted proteins | sample 1430891 | NCBI WGS metagenome assembly PDWI01 (sample SAMN01162508, study PRJNA174530) | Oral metagenome, whole genome shotgun sequencing project. | biome: Marine environment; feature: Marine mammal; material: Swab sample of the gingival sulcus; isolation source: swab sample of gingival sulcus... | reverse complement strand
AAGCTTGAACGAAGTAAAAGCTAGCGCCTTGAGACGCTAGCTGGTAATCTGGGGTTATACCCCTAGTGAAAACCACCCTTTTGAAGGGTGGTACTTATTCTGATATATTATTAAATAATTGTAACAATATTGCTTTTAACCCCCTTTTTTGTGATTAAAAATTATAAAAATGTATAACTTTGATATTTTTGTTTGATATTTTTTAATTAAATGTTATAATTAATAAAACTAATTAAAGGAGGTTATATGGAAATTAATTATGGCTGGTGGGCAATCATACCACCTATAGTTGCTATTATACTTAGTTTTGTAACCAAAAGAGTCTTAATATCACTATTTGCCGGTGTTTTTTCCGGAGCTTTAATCATTGCTATTTTTAAAGGAAATGCTTTTTCTTCTGTAGCCATTACACTTGATACGATAGTAAATCAAGTAGCAGATCCTTGGAACGCGCGCCTCCTAATCTTCAATTTTTTAATGGGAGCAGGCATTGCACTCATATGGCGATTAAATGGTTCAAAGGCGTTAGCTAATTGGGCTCGTAGTAAAATAAAAACTAGAAGAGGTGTAAGCGTTGGTGCGTGGATTTTAGGAATTATCGTTTTTTTTAATGATTATTGTAATGCAGCTATTGTTGGTAATGCGTTTCGGGATATTTCAGTAGAACATAAAATATCATCTGAAAAATTATCATTTGTTTTAGATGCTACCGCAGCACCTGTTGCAACATTTTTTCTATCGGATTGGATTGCTTTTCAGATAGGAATGATTGGAAAAGGACTTGAAGCTGCAAAGATTAGCAGCAGTACAATCAATCCGTTCATGGGTTATCTTTATAGTATACCTGTCAATATGTATTGTATTCTTATGGTTCTATTTGTTGGTATAGTGGCATATACACAAAGGGACTTTGGAAAAATGTATAAGGCTGAAAAGAGAGCAGTGGATACGGGTAAGATTATTCGTGATGGTGGTAAAAGTATGCTTAATATTGAAAGCGACCTTGGTGAACCATCAGATCACGCAAAGCCTAGATTAATCAGTTTCTTTTTACCAATCATCGCTCTAGTAGTTGTGACGCTATCGGGATTCTATATTACCGGTGTGGGTTCGCTTGAGAATGGGATAACGGAAGTTGGCTTTATAAATCAAATGATCCAAGTGCTTGGGGGAGCGGATGCTTCTGTCGCGCTTCTTTGGGGAGCGTTTAGCATGACCTTTGTTGGAATATTATTAGCATTAACTGTTGGTAAAATGACCATTGCGCATGCCATGAATTCAGTTATAGATGGCATGAAGTTAATGTTACTTGCTTGTACAATCCTTGTTCTAGCGTGGTCGATGGGTTCGATTACATCTACTATGAATCTTGCAAACGTAATCGTTTCAAGCTTTGGAAATTCAATTCCATTTATTGTGCTACCTTTGCTTATCTATCTAGTAGGAATGGGTGTTGCTTTTGCAACAGGTACTTCTTGGGGAACGATGACGATACTTACGCCAATTGCGATTCCATTAACATATCGAATTACAGGGGATCCTATATTAGCAGTTATGATGTCCGGAGTGGTTTTTTCTGGCGCAATATTCGGCGATCACTGCTCACCGATATCCGATACTACGGTACTGGCATCGATTTTTGCCGGAGCAGATCACATAGATCATACACTTACACAAATACCATATGCTTTAACGGTAGCATTTGTTTCGGCTATAATATTTGTTGTATTTGGCTTAACGAGGCTCAATCCAATATATTTAGCACCATTTGGGATTCTTTCGTTATACTTGATACTTAGAATAGTTGGTAAGAAAGTTGTAGAGTAGCATGAAACGCTTAGTTTATTCTAGGCGTTTTTTTATTGACATAAATCAGTAAAAATAGTACCCTAATATTAATCAATGATTATTATTGGAGAGTTGTTATGGCGCAGATAAAAAAAGAAGAAGTGAAAAAAAGGATAATTTCCAATGCAAAGAGAGAGTTTTTAGCTAAAGGGTTTAAAAATGCTTCCATTCGATCGATTGCGAAAAAAGCAAACATAACATCTGGAACAATATACACGTATTTTAAAAATAAAAATGATTTGTATGAGTCCATTATTGGGACGGCAACCAATGCGCTTTTTTATCAGATGGAAAAAAGAATGGATTATTTTAAAAAGCATTTGGGTGATGGTAGAGATATTTTTACGATGAAGGAATCGATTCAATCAATTGAGAATTTAATAGCACTTACTTTTTTATATCATGATGAATTTGAAATGCTTTTGATTCATTCAGGGGGATCGAGCTTTGATCGTTTTAAGAGCGTTTTAGTGAAACGGTATACAGAACTTACATGCGATATGCTTGATGGGTTATACGGTGATACTTCAAAAAAGCCGACGTGTTCTGTTTATTCAATACACATCATTTTGTCCATTTTTATCGCCATAGTAGAAGAAATAATATATAGTGCTATGACAAAGGATGAAGCAAGTAGTTATAAAGACGAATGGGCGTCCATTGTATTTGGTGCTTGGCATGAATTAGTTGGGAGATTTTAATGGATTTCATTTACAACCACCGTGTTGTCAAAATGAGGTTCAACTACTGTGCGTGGGGAGCGCAGTGTGTTGTTAGATTTTACTTTTATGGTAAGCTAGCCTTTAGGCCGGCCACCATGAGTGACATAAGTAGATAATAATGAGGTGTTTATGAAAAAATATAAAATACAAAAGGGGTCCGTTATGGAGACGTTACTAATACCACTCTATGGTAAGTACAAAGCGTCCATACTTTTTCCCGATTTGTTCTATAATAGTGATGTTGAGGATATTATCTCTAAAATAGATTATTCTTTGAAAGAGCCGTTTTATTTCAAGATGAAAATTGGTGCAATAATGGCAGCGGTTAGACAGTTTGATCTCGCATATGTTTGCAAAGACTATCTTAAAACACATAAAGAAGCTAGTGTTGTAAATTTAGGGTGTGGACTGGATACAACCTTTCATGAGTTAAGCAATGGGTATGCGAAAGGCTATAACATTGATTTTCCTGATGTAATTAATGTAAGAAATGAACTCATTAATTTGGGAGAGGACGAAAAAAATATAGCGAGCGATCTAAATGATTATTCTTGGTTTGATAAAGTGTATTTTGATCAAAAAAAGGGTATAATACTATTTGGATCGGGTCTGTTTTACTATTTCAAAAAAGAAGATGTTAAAAAATTAGTAGTTTATTTAGCAGAAAAATTTCCAGGAGGCAAGATAGTATTTGATGCAACAAATGCTAAAGGGCTCAAGAAAATGCTTAAGACATGGTTAGAGCCTAACCAAATGGGGGAAGTCGGTTTATACTTTAGTGTAGACGATGAAAAGGAAATTCTTAATTGGAGTGATAAGATAGCATCTGTGAGTTCAAAAGGTTATATCGGTGGATATATGCCGTTGAACAAGAAGTATGGTTTTTTTGCGAATATATTATTTAAATATATTGACAAAAAAAAGTTGGGACAAATAATAGAAATAGGATTTAAGAAATAAGGAGGAACTATTTATGGGAGCGTTTGATATTATAAAAGCATTGGCGAAAGGATCTTTTGAGGATGGCGTTGTTAGTAAGTTTGCAAAAACAATTGTGCCTATGGTATTGATGGCAATTTTTAATAATGTGAAAGATAGTAAAGGGGCAGAGTCGTTAATCAAGGCACTTGGAGATCATGAAGGCTCAGGGGATTCGGTGATGTCTGGCGCAAGTGATATCTTATTAGATAAAATGAACAATGCGGATCTAAATGATGGATCAAAAATACTCAAACATATCTTTGGTGGCAATGTAGATTCTATTGTTTCAGAAGTGTCTAAAAATGTAGGGATTGACAGCAAAAAAGGATACGACATTATTAGTTCTCTTGCACCAAGTGTTTTAGAGACGCTTGCAAATAAGACGAAGGGAAATCGAACGGTTGATTCTGTTGTAAAAGCGCTAACAGATGAATTAAATGAGGTAGATGCCCTAGATGGTATGCCTAATCTTCCTGAGACATTTAAAAACATTTTAGGTGGCAAGTCTGATGCAGATGGTCTACTTGATAAAGTATTTGGTGATAAAGAAGATGATTCCAATGTTTTAATGGATATTGTTGGATCACTGATTAAATAAAAAATAAGAGCAAGTTTTTAACCGAACTTGCTTTTTGTTTGCAATCAATACTATGTGTTATAATTAGTACATATATTTTAATGATTAGGAGAGAAAGAATTGTTTAAAAGGCTCGGTGTTTATTATAAAGAGATGTTTCCCATAATACCTCGTTTAATGCTTGGTATCATTGTGTTTTTAGAAATACATTTTTTAATTTTGTTAAATTACGGTGTCAGTAGTTTTTCTTTTGGTATTCAAGAAATAATATGCATTTATACTATTTTTGCCTTTTATATGTGGCTGAGAATTGCTGATGATTTGAAAGATTATGAGCATGACAAAAGACTTTTTTCAAATAGAGCGCTTCCGAGTGGTAGGGTGAAAAAGCGAGATTTAGTAATAAGTTGTTGGTTTTTTGAAATCATTGCGATTTTTTTAAATATTATATATATGAACAATGTGCTTTTTTTTATGATGTTGTACTTTTATGGCTATTTAATGAGCCGTTGGTTTTTTCATAAACACAAAATACAAAAGAGTCTGATACTTGCTGTTATAACCCATAACCCTGTTCAATTATTTGTTAATCTTTATGTTATATCATTTACCATCATAAAGTACAATTTAAGATATGATACATGGGTTGTTTTACTTGTAATGTTTACGCTATATTTTCCTTCTCTAATATGGGAAGTTAGTCGTAAAATAAGGGCGCCAAAGGATGAAACAGACTATACTACCTATTCAAAGATTTTTGGATATAAGAAGGCGACAATATTTGTATCCATCATTACAATAGTCGATATACTAACAAATATTGCGTTAGTGTATCAAATAAATGAGTACTTTATCGTTTTACTTATCCTGCTTGTTTCCATCATGACCTTCCAGTTTAAAGGCTTTATGGATGATCCAACGAGGTTTGAATTGGTAAAATATGTAGAGGTTTACACCTATATACAGGAGTCACTGATGATACTTGCAATTGCCATTTATTTGGTTTCTGGTGGTATGTGATGAAAAGCAGGAATCTTATAAAACTTAGGGAACATAAAATACGTATACCAACGTTTAAAGTATTAACGTTTGATCAGCTTATACACAATTCGCAGATGCTTATTAACATCATAAAAGAGGGTGAACCATTTGATAACGTGAGGGACTATATTATTCACAACTTTCATGTAGATGTTAATGCTATTGATGGCCTTTCTAGTAAAATTGCAGTACGGTCGGATTGTTCGTTGGAAGATGATAAACAATTGAGTTTCGCAGGTGTTTTTGATAGTTTTCTACATGTTGACAAACGCGAAGCGGCTGATTATATAAAAAAATGTCTTCTTTCACTGTATTCTAAAAAAACGATGGAGTACGTTAGCTTACATTCAATTGATATAAGTGATTTAAAAATGAATGTCATACTTCAGGACATGGTAGTGGGCGAAATATCAGGGGTTATCTTTACGTCAAACCCACAGGGTATCTTAAATGAATCCGTTATTACAGTGGCTAGAAGTACATGTGATGTAGTTGTTGAGGATAGAGTTGATACGACAACGTATTATTATAATAATACGGATAAAACATATTACTTTACAGGCAAAGATGACATGTTATCTGGAGAGTTGATACATGATATTTTGACAATCGTTCATAGAGTACAAAAGGTGTTAGAAGAAGAATTGCTTGATATCGAGTTTACCATATCAAATGGCACGATTTACATCTTACAAGCTAGGCCGATAACATCGATTGACACCAGTACGATCTATGTTTATGACAACAGCAACATTGTTGAAAGCTATCCAAATATAACCTTACCCCTTACGGTTTCTTTTGCTAAAGAAATATACACGGGCGTATTTAAAGGTGTTGCTAGGCGTATGCTTTCAAACGATAAAGCAATGCGTAAACTGGATCATATACTCGAGAATATGGTTGGTGAAAAAATCGGTAGAATGTACTATAGAATCGACAATTGGTATGATGTGCTTCAGGTATTGCCGTTTCATAAAAAGATTATTCCAGTGTGGCAAGATATGCTTGGTGTAACGAATACGGATTATAAAAAGAATGTAGTTGATATCAGCGTTTTTGACAGATTTAGAGTGTACTATAATTTCTTTTGTGCAATAAAAAACTCGCCAAAGAATATGAAAAAATTAAACGAAACGTTTATTGATATTTATGAAAAATTTAGAGTGAAAATAAATCATAACCTTACACCAAAAGAGTTAAAAGATCTATATATGGAAATAGGAGGGGCTCTATTTGATATATGGGATCTCACACTTATTAATGATATGTATGCTTTTATATTTACAGGTCTTCTTAAAAAGAGAATGAAGCGACAATATAAAGATGACTATGAACAAAGAGTAAGTGATATGATTTCTGGTGTTATAAATATCGAAAGTATAAAACCGATAACATCCATCATAAATTTAGTGGAGTTATACCATTCGGGTGATAATGAAGGCTATAAGAAAGCCTTTGATGAGCATATCGATACATATGGCGACCGGGTGGTAGAAGAGTTAAAACTGGAGACCAAGACGTTTCGAACCAATCCAGAGTTATTAGAACAGCTTATTATAGAGTACAGTGCTAATATGGATAAATTAAATCAGTTAAATAAGGAGGCAACTCCTAGTGATACAGGTTCTTTTAATGGCTATTTTGCTAAACGAGCCTTACTTGGTATACAACTTAGAGAACAATCGAGGCTTAATAGAAGTAAAATATTTGGAATGGTAAGAAGTATAATTCATAAAATATCGATTGATTTTACACAAAGAGGCATATTAAAAGATCCGGATGATATTTTTTACTTAACGCTGAGTGAAGTGTTTTCTATAATCGATAAGCCATTTGATGTTGAAAAAAGAATCGTTGATAGAAAAAAAGCATATGAAGTATATCATGAACTTCCGGAATACAGCAGGCTGGTTATAACAAACGATACAGTTGATAAACGGCATTTCAATAGTAATAATAAAGTACATAGAAATAGTAATAAGGACTCTCTTATAGGAACCGTGTGTTCGACTGGTAAAGTGATAGGAGAGGCACTTGTTATAAAAAAACCTAGTGATGCCAAACATGTAGCTGGTAAGATTATCATTGCAAAGATGACAGACCCGGGATGGGTGTATATCATTGCTAGTTCTATTGGTATCATTACGCAAAAAGGCTCTATACTATCACATACTGCCATCGTATCAAGAGAACTTGGCATTCCAGCTATTGTTGGAGTGGACAATGTAACGGATGTCATAAAAACGGGTGATAGGGTAGTTCTTGATGCAGATAGAGGAATAGTGGAGGTCATACGTTGAATTTAAAATTTGTTCCGTTTACATTTGAAGATAAGTATATCGCTGATTTTATTCATCTAGCGCATAAACTATATGATAAAAAGAATTTAACACAAAATGATAAAGAGCTAATGGATTTGCTAAAGGGCACACATGTTTTAAGTACTGATTTTAAAATGTATAAATTTTGTATTTATAACGATGAGGACATTGTAGGAAGATTTGCTTTTACAGTATACCCTAAAGAGAGCGTAGCGTACATTGGCTTTTTTGAATGTGTTGATAATGAGGAAGTGGCAAAATTTTTATTTGACAACGCCGTTCAATTTGCACAAGAAAAAGGCTTTCATAAAATAGTTGGTCCATTAGACGCATCATTTTGGCTCAAATACAGGCTTAAAATAAATTATTTTGAAGATGCGCCATATACTGGCGAGCCATATAACATGCCATATTATTATAAATTGTTTGCAGATAACGGCTTTACTGTCAAAGAGCATTATGTTTCATCCGTGTATAAGAAACTAGATGGCTCTTATAAGAATAAAAAATTTGCTGATATTTATGAGGATTTTACAAAAAGGGGATATCGAATAGAAAACCCTGATCTTAATAAATGGGATGAAATAGTAGTTCATATTCATCGCCTGATTAATGAATTATACAGCACATTTCCAACGTATAAACCGATTTCACTTCATCATTTTTCGAAACTTTTTGCTGATTATAAGAAAATAATAGACACTAAAATGTCTAAGATTGTGTACTATAAAGGGCTAATAGTTGGATTTTATATCAGCGTGCCTAATTATGGCAATAGCGTATATTTAAATAGAAGTGTATCAAATATACTACGTATATTAAGCGTTAAATTTTTTCCAAAAACGTATGTTATGCTTTATATCGGAGCTAAAAGAGAACATCGTGGTGTTGGGAGTGCAATGATTGGCTCTGTTATCGAAGAATTAAAGACAAATGGATGTGTTTCGATAGGCGCTCTGCAGCGTGATGGGAATAAAAGTCAGCGTTATGCGACGGAGTTAATCGAAAAAAAATATGAATATGTTTTGTTAGAAAAGGATTTATAATGGACTATAATTTTCTCAGTGTATTAAAAAATGCTTATAAAAAATGGCAAAACAAGCCGTTTGTTTATGAAAAAAACTTAGAAAAGTATGAATATATAACTTTTGGAGAGTTTATAGAGCATGCAGTATACTTTGCAGAAGCATTGTTAGATAGCGGGTTAACAGATGAGAACATCTTGGTGATAGGCAAAAACTCAATAAAATGGATGATAGCAGATGTTGCTATCGCTAGTTTTGTTGGAAGTAGTACCGGTTTAGGTGCGAACTCAGATTACAAAAAAGTGGAATCCGTTATAGACAAGTTGAAACCAAAGGCGATTGTATATGACTGTGCCGACGAAACGATAATGAAGGAATTAGAGGCAAATTATAATACGATAGTATTTGTTTCATTGAAAGAGGATTACGATAAGTTGATTGACATTGGGAAGAAGTTAAATATGCAAAGAAGTAGCTTATTAGATTTTGACTCCAGAGACGACACCGCATTTATTAAAGGAGTCCTTACTTCGGGAACGACAGGTGAACCTAAAATCGTTATGCTATCTCAAAAAAACATCTTTTTTGGATGGAGATATCTAACGATGAGAACGCCACTTGAAGAGCGTGATAGATGTTATTTATTTCTCCCCTTATACCATACTTATGGTGTAATATATAATTTTATTTATTCCTTTCTATCGGGGATGAGTATTTATCTTTCATCATCCATTTCCAATATTGTAGAGGAACTAGTTGAGGTTCGTCCAACGGTGTTCAGTGGCGTTCCCTATATATATGAAAAAATATATCAAGTGACGAATGGGGATGTATCTACAGTATTTGGAAATCATGTGAGATACCTATTTAATGCGGGGGCTAAATTAAGTGCTACTCTTAAGCGAAAGTATAGAAAATGTGGGCTGCATATCATATCAGCCTATGCATTATCTGAGACGGCCGCGTCCCTATCGATTGGCTATCCACAAGACAACGAAGTAGACTCCCAGGGAACGATATTTGAAGACTTAGATGTTATCATTGACGATCCAAATGAACAGGGATATGGTGAGGTTTTTGTAAAAGGTGACAACTTGTTTTTAGGCTATTATGGTGATGTAGAAGCTACAAAACAGAGTTTTAGTGCCGAGGGATATTTCATGACAGGTGATATTGGAAGAATTGATGATAAGAATAGAATTTTTATCATTGGTAGAACTGATAATAAAGTGAGCATGCCAAATGGGAAACAGTATCGAATGAGCACTTGGAAAGAAAGTAACAATGAAGAATAAGGTGGTTAACATTACATCAATTTTTCCTGCTTCGAAAAGAGAGGTTTTTAATCAGCTGCAACGGTTTCGTACGCTACGTGAAGTGGCAAAACCCTACATTACGTTTACTCCAATTGATGGTGATGAAAACCTTAAATGGATAGAGGGAGAGATGTTCAGATTTCAATCAAATCTTTTCGGCTTGATACCATTTGGTGTTCATACAATCAATGTGATGGAGTTCAACTATGATACGAGAATATATACGAATGAGATAAATACGTATGTTCCGGTGTGGAATCACGAGATTACACTGGAAAAAATAACGGATGATAAAACGAGATATACTGATAGAGTAGAACTGTATGCAGGATGGAAAACATATTTTGTCTACTTATGGGCGAAATTGTTTTATAAGCACAGACAAAAACAGTGGATTAAACTATTAAAAAATAAAAAAAATTGAATAATATGGTATAATGGATAAATACAATGCCTATTTTTCAAATAATTGGGTAGATATATATTAGTACGAATAAGGGAGGACAAATGATTTCTACTAAAAATGATATTATAATGAATGCTACTAGTGTGAGCTTAACATATCAACAGAAGCTTTATAATTTAGCGAATGTTGCGGAACGTCTGATATCTCCGGTGGAACTTCTTGGCTATACAGAAGAGGAGATGGAATATATAAATAATGATATGATCTGTGATTTAAATGAGGGTTATGTGTTGTATCGCCCTCGATATATTGTTCCAGATTATAGTGTGTTTATAACAAAAGGTTGTAAGTTTTTGGACATTGCTCCACCAAAGGATATTGATGAACTGCTTGATGGGTTGTTAATCTTATATTCACATGTACCATCGATTACATCTTTTCCAGTATTCATTGGTCATTTGGATACGTTAATTGATCCTTTTATTACGGACGAAAAAGAGGATTATAAAAAGATAAAGAGATTTTTGAATCATGTTGATAAAACCATAACAGATTCGTTTTGTCATGCTGATATTGGACCAAAGGAAACTGTTGCAGGAAGGCTTATTTTAGAAGCCATTATAGCGCTTAAAAATCCGACACCTAATATGAGTATAAAGTATGATAAGGATGTTACATCAAGAGAGTTTGCTAGGCTTGCTGCGAAAGCTTGTCTGCTTGTATCAAAACCATCTTTTTCAAATGATAAATACTATACGAAAGATTTAGGTGAACACGCACTTTGTAGTTGTTATAATGCACTACCATTTGCTGGTGGCGCATATACACTTAATCGATTACGACTGGGGACAATGGTTAAAGTTGCTAAAGACACCACACATTTTGTCGAAGAGATTGTTCCTAAAGTATCGAATCTTATGCTATCGACAATGGATAAACGAATAAAATATATTGTTGAGAAATCTAACTTTTTTAATACCAGTTTCTTAGTGAAGGAAGGTTTTATCAAGAGAGAAAACTTTACTGGTATGTTTGCTATCGTTGGACTCGCTGATGCGACAAATCGTTTGCTTGAGCTAGAAGGTATCAACGAGACGTTTGGTTCATCTAAAAGAGGTGACGAGATCGCTCACATGATTATGGAAGCGGTTCAACATACGGTTAATAATCATAAAGGAGTGTACTCTGAGAGAACAAATGATATTTATTTACTGCACGCTCAAGTTGGTGCGTCAATCAGTGAAGAAGATAATGTGAATACACCAGCCCATAGAGTTCGAGTGGGAGAAGAGCCTGACTTAATCGATCATCTAAAACAATCTGCTCCATTCCACAAGTACTTCCCTTCAGGAACAGGAGATCTGTTTGCGTTTGATCAAACGTATCTAGATCATCTGGATTCAATCGTTGATATAGTAGAGGGTGCTTTTGAGAGCGGCTATCGATATATCACGACGTATCTTAAGGATACCGATCTTATCAGAGTAACGGGGTACTTAGTTAAGAAGAGTGAAGTTGAAAAGGCAAGAAGCGAAAATGCAGTACTTCGAGACACTACTTGGTTTGGATCAGGTACTGATGAATGCGCAAATGTGTTTGATAGAAAACGAAGATAATGAAATTACCTGTTCGAAGAATTATACCTTTTTCAAATGTTGAAGGTATTGGCAATAGAACTAGTATATTTGTTCAAGGCTGTAATCTCAACTGTATATACTGTCATAATAGCGAAACCATTCCAATGGTTAGCAGTGATGTAACGTACTATACAGTTGAAGAGCTTATCGCTCAAGTAAAAAAGAATATGCCCTTTATCAGAGGCGTTACAGTATCTGGGGGGGAAGCGACATTATACCATGAATTTTTAGCACTTTTTTTTAAAGAAGTTAAAAAGCTTGGTATTACTTGCTATATAGACACAAATGGTTTTTTTGATTTTGATAAAATCAAGGACCTAATTGATGAAACGGATAAGTTCCTATTTGATATAAAGTCCGATGCAAAGGGACTTAAAAAACTGTGCTTTACAAATTCTAATGGTCCTGAAAAAAGCTATAGTGTAAACTCCAATAATCTCATTAAACTACTAGAACTTGATAAAGTAGAGGAAGTAAGACTGGTATATCTAAAAAAATTCTTTGATGACAAAGCGCTTATTGATGATATTGCGAAAAAGATAGTGAAATATCCTGAAGTAGTCTTTAAACTAATAGCGACTCATGTACGGGGGATGCCAAAGGCTAGACTTCGACTGATATCTGGTAATATACCTAACAAAAAAGATATGAAAGTAATAGAGGGTATGGCAAGAGAAAGTGGCATCAAAAATATAGTAACTATCTATTAGTAGGAGTGATTTTGTTAACAGTTCTATGTATAGCCATATATATTAAATGTTGAAAATAGATAAGAGCGTAGTCTAAAAACTACGCTCTATTTTTATAAGTGTAAGTGCATGGGATATGACATATACTCTACATCATCCAATTTATCCACATCTACATGTTGTTTCAATCGCTGCGTTAAATAGTTTGTGTTATGAGATTTAAAAAAGTCACTTATTTCTTTTAAACTCATTCCCATTTGTTTTAGTTTTAAAATTAGGTCAAGTTTAGCACATTGTTTGTAGGAGTAATATCGATAACCAGTTTCTTCGTTTATTTCAACAGGTGTAAGTATTCCTATTTTATCGTATAGTCTAAGAGTTTGCTTACTTATATTATTTATGTTCGCCATTTGTCCAATCGATAATTTCATAACATTCCTCCTATAATATAGCTATACCTTATGTTTTGTTCAGATATCATAAAATGATATTTTTTTTAATACATAAGACATTTTAAAAGGCACGCTATTCGATGCGAAAAATAGGCGAATTTGACCGTCATAATTTTTTGCGTTAACTATAAAAATCCTCCTGATTTAAGTTTATTAATACCTTAATCAAGAGGACCTTCATTGTTCTATTTTTCTACTTTTTTGTATCCGCTATTTAGTAATAGTTTTTCAGATTCTTTTAAACTGATACCTTTAGAAACATCTCCAGAACTAAGTGTTCCAGGTAGATTTTTGAATTCTTCTGGTTTAATTTTTGCAAAATCAATTTTTATTGTTTGAACAACTTGTTTATCCTGATAGTCAATAGAGTAGCTGATAGCATCGCTTTTTATTTCTTCGTATTTTTTTACCATTGGATCTAGTTGTTGTTTTGCTGTGTCCTTGTCCTTAAGACCAGATTCTTCATAATTTATTGTGTTGATTGCAGTTTGAGTTAATACTTTATCACCATCGTGAGTGTATGTTATCTTACTAGTTATCCCTTTTTGACTTGCTTCATAACTAGTTGACTCTGCTTTTTGCGAAGAACACGAAATAGCTAATAAAAAAAGCATTATAATCAATACTAAAGACAATAATTTTTTCATTTTTCCCTCCTTTTAAAAGAATTCTATTATAGATGTAAAAAAAAGTCAATTAGTAAGTGTAATGTAGCGATAAGTGATTTTCGCTTTGCCATCGTGGATATGCTTTCATTGGATACTATCTTTTTGTGTCAGATTAGTAAAACAACTTATAAAAATGATATGTTTTTAAAGCGTCTAGCATTTATTAGTTTATTGAGAATAAATATCATTTGAAAAGTTTCTTCATACAGTCTATACTATAGATACGAGGTGAGATATGAACAATATTATTAATATACACGATTTGAAAAAGATATACGGACAAGGTGAAACAAAAATAGAAGTTCTAAAAGGAATTAATTGTCATATAAGGAGAGGAAGCATATGTACATTGCTTGGGCCATCTGGCTCAGGTAAATCTACAATGTTGAATATAATCGGTGGGATAGAAAAATATGATTATGGAACTGTAACAGTGGATGGCATTCACTTAGACGCTTTACCGGATAAGAAGCTTTCTAAATATAGAAGAGATAAGTTGGGCTTTGTTTTTCAGTTTTATAATCTTGTTCCAAATTTAACGGTAAGAGAAAATATAGAGGTGGGAGCTTATTTAAGCAAAGATAGTATTGATATCGATGAACTAATAGAGGTCCTTGGTTTAAAGGATCATGTAAGAAAATTTCCAAACCAGTTATCCGGTGGCCAACAACAGAGAGTTTCTATTGGCAGAGCGCTTGTTAAAAAACCGGATTTACTGATATGCGATGAACCAACTGGAGCGCTTGACTACAACACAGCAAAAGGTGTCCTTGCACTGATTCAAAAAGTTAATGTGCAATATAATACTACGATAATCATTGCGACACATAATACAGCCATCGTTAATATTTCGCATGAAATACTTAAACTACATGATGGCATCATCATTGAATCAAAAATGAATAATTCTCTAGTAGATGCTATGGATTTGGTTTGGTAGGTTTTTATGAGAAATCCATTAAATAAAAGATTGCTACGGGAACTTTCGAAAAACAAAGGCAAATACATATCAATAATCATACTTTTAAGTCTTAGTATAGGCTTTATTTCTGGCTTTTTTTTGGTTCAAAGGTCCGTAAAATATACGTATGATAATAGTCATGTAATAGGCAATGTAGAAGACGCGCATATTGAACTTACGAAAGAAATCAATTCTGATGATAACAAAATATTTGATGATAATGATGTTAGCGTCACAAAAAACTATTGCGTTAACATAAAAGAGGATAAAAAGCTCTATAGAGTGTACGTAAATAGAGGACAATTGAATATAGCCGGTATATTTGAAGGGAAGCTACCTGCAAAAGATAATGAGATTATGATTGAAAAAATATATGCGACTAATAATGGCTTAGCAGTTGGTGACACAATCAAGCTGTTAGATAAAGAGTATGTGATAAGTGCGATAGCGGCTTTTCCAGACTATAGTACTCTTCTGAGAAATAATGGGGACTTTTTAATGGACAACAAAGATTTTTGTGTTGCGACGGTCACCCAAAGTGCTTTTGATAAGTTGTCTGGGAGAGAGAGTATAAGTTATGTTTATTCTTATACTTTACATGATAAGAGTTTAAATACAAAACAACAAACAGATAAGTTAACAGATATTTCAAAAGCGTTTATTGAGAAAAAGAATTATACGTTGAATGCGGTAATAAAAGAAGCTAACAAAAATATCACCTATTTAGCTGATGATATGGGTGGCGATGTCCCGATGATGATAGTTCTTTTTTCAATCATACTTGTGATTATGGCATTTGTTTTTATAGTAATAATTCATGGAACAATAGAGGAAGAGTCTAAAGTTATTGGCACGCTTCTTGCTTCTGGATATACTAAGATGAGTATACTTAAGCACTATCTTATGGTGCCGTTAACAGTAACTGTTTTTTCAGTAGTTTTAGGCAATATTTTTGGTTACACTTTTTTTAAAGAGAAGTTACTAGATGTATATATAAGTTCATACTCAATTTTTCCATTTATCGTTAAATTCGACTGGTATGCATTGATTATCACAAGTACAATACCTTTATTTTTAATCTTTAGTATTAATTATTTTTATATAAGATATAAATTAAAAAATAAACCGCTTAACTTTCTTAGAAAAGAGCTCAATAAAAGGGATTTAAAGAATGCTGTAACACTTCCAAGTGTGGGATTTTTATCGAGATATAGGCTACGGGTATTTCTTCGAAATAAAGGTAGCTTTATTGTGTTATTTATAGGTATTTTATTTGGCAATGTGCTGCTAATATTTGCCCTTAATGTAAAACCGCTCCTTAATAACTATGTTGATGAAATTAATGACAGCATGCCTTCTGATTATCAGACATTTTTGAAGGGACCTCTTGAGAGTTTGATTGTAAGGAAGAGTGATGCATTAGTTGATAATCCAGGTGGATTATATCAGACGGAATTCGTTTCAGATATTATAGGAAAACCGAAAGACGATATCAGTTTATTTACGGCAATTAGTATGCAAACAGATCGACCTTTTTTTACTGAAAAAACAGCCGTACAAATTTATGGAATAGATTTTAATAGCAAATTCTTTTTAGGAAAACGTTCAGAAAAGATGGATGGAGTATATGCTACAGAAGGATTTTTAGCAAAACTAAAGCTTTCGGTGGGCGATCGAGTAATTCTTTATAATAAATTTAAAGGGGAACAGTATACTGTTAAAATAGTTGGTACGACAGAGAGTTTTCGCTCTACCATATCGCTTGTGATGCCAAGAGATGACCTTAATAAACTGCTTGGTAATGATAAGTGGTACTATAATGGCGTGTTATCTGATAGCGAACTGGGATTAGATGAGAAATATGTTGTTACTAAGATAAAAAAAGATGATATGAGTGGAGTTGCTAGCCAGTTGATTAAGACATTTTCTCAAATGGGCTATATGATACTTTTAATATCAATCGCCATATTTTCTGTTGTGATATATGTTTTAAGTAAATCCATTATTGAAAAATATACAAGAGAAATTGCATATTTAAGAATCTTTGGATATACCGATAGGGAAATTAATAGTGTTTATATTAGGGTTTCAACGATATTTATCATCTTAACGGGTTTAGTATTAATACCAATTCAAAAATTATTAGTTAGTAAACTGTTTGAATTGGCATTACTAAAAATAGATGCACATATCAGTTTTTATATGCCAAAATATGTAATCATATATACATTTTTCGCCTTAGTTTTTTCTTATTTCTTTATTAGACTATTTTTGCTGAAAAAGGTGAAACGAATAAAGATGGCCGAAGCATTAAAAGATGTCGTTTGATTTTTAGAATTGTCCATTTTATGATATACTAAACCTAATATGGATAAGAATAAATCAAAGAATTATTTTATGCTATCTATTACAACATGGCTTGTTATAATAGTTATATGGCATATTGTTACGGAATATAAATTTGTTTCAAGTGTGATGATACCGTCACCAAGAATGGTTGTAACTAGATTTGTTGACATGCTAAAGAACGGTTATAATGGTATCGGCTTATTTACTCATATTTATGTGAGTTTAAAGAGGCTTTTTATAGCGATTATTTTTGCTATTATTACAGCCATACCTCTCGGTCTACTTAGTGGTTATTTTCCAAAGGTTAGAGGGATTATTGATTCCTTTATAAACTTCTATCGACCGATACCACCTTTGGGCTATTATACGCTTCTAGTCATATGGATGGGCATAGACAATTCGTCTAAAATCATGTTGCTATATTTAGCGGCGTTTGCCCCAATATATTTAGTGTGTGCATCAAGTGTAGGTGATGTAAAGGAAGAGTATATATTAAGCGCTATCTCACTAGGGGCAAGCGAGAAGGACATCTTTTTTAAAGTTGTGCTTCCGGCAAGTCTACCTAGAATAATAACTGGAATTCGAACAGCTGTTGGGTTTTCTTATACAACACTTGTTTCTGCCGAAATGGTTGCAGCTACTAGTGGTCTAGGTTGGATGGTGTTGGATGCATCCAGGTATTTAAAAGTCGATGTCATATTTATTGGCAATATCATAATGGGCCTAACAGGTATTTTAATAGATTATGCGATAAGAAAAACAGAAGAAAAATATGTTTTTTGGAAGGGGAAATGATGAGAAGAGTTTTATTGGTATTGATCTTACTATTTACGGTTGTAGTTGTTGTTGCTTCTTGTGGTGCTAATGAAGAAAAGGTAATAAATATAGGATATTTAAGAGTGCCGAATGATGAAACAGTTGCTAAGAGTATGGGTTATATCGATGCGTATTTTAAAGATCAAGGTGTGAGAGTTAACTATATTATCGTTGATTCAGGTGTAGAAGCAAATAAGGCGTTTGCTTCAAAGAGTATTGATTTTGCTACTATGGGTAATACGAATGGAATTGTGGCTTTATCAAAGGGGCTTGATACGGAACTCGTATGGATTCATGAAGTGTTAGGTTCTATTGAAGCACTTGTGGTAAAAAAAGATTTAGGGATACAATCGATAGAAGATCTTAAGGGTAAGAAGATTGCTACTACTTTTTCATCTACTTCTCATTATGTTTTATTAAATGCACTAAAAGAGGCTGGTATTGAAAAAGAAGTAACGATACTAGATATGAAGACACCAGATATCGTTGCTGCATGGCAAAGAGGTGATATTGATGCTGCGTATACTTGGGAACCTTCTAAGAGTAAGTTGTTAGAACTGGATGGCGAAGTGTTAATTGACAGTGAAGCGATGGCGAAAAAAGGATTTGTTACAGCAAATGTTGGACTTGTAAGAAAAGAATTTGCTGAGAAAAATCCTGAGCTAGTCAAAGGGCTTTTAACACAGTTTTCCAAAGCGTCGAAGTTATATAAAACGAATCCAAAGGCAGCAATTGAGGCTGCATCAAAAGAGATTGAGATATCTCCAGAAGAAGTGAAAAACCAAATGGCTGGTTCGCTTTGGCTCTCAAAAGAAGAGGCGCTTTCTTCTAAATATTTTGGCACCTCAAAACAAAGAGGTGATTTTGTAAAGCAAATGTATGATACAGCAGTTTTTTTAAAAGAATATGATTCAATAGAAAAACTTCCAAGTATGGAAGAGTTTGAATCATTTATAAATCCGCGCTATATAGAAGAGATAAATGAGTAGATGAGTACATTAATAGAGATTAGAAATGTTTGTTATAAATACGATGGCAAAGAGAAACAAACAGATGCATTAGATGATATCAGTTTTGATATCAACAAGGGTGAATTTGTTTGTGTGCTTGGACCAAGTGGCTGTGGAAAGAGTACATTGCTCAACATACTGGCAGGGTACCTTTTTCCAACCTCAGGTGAGATACTTGTTGATGGGAAGAAGGTAGTGGGGCCATCAAAGGAGAGAGGTGTAGTTTTTCAATCACCTACGCTGTATCCTTGGCTTGATGTGGAAGAAAATATAGCATTTGGTCCGAAAATACTAGGTGTTGATAAAGAAAAAATAGAAGAGGTGACCGATCGTCTGCTTGAATCAGTATCCTTAACAGATTTTAGACATAGTAAGATCTTTGAACTATCTGGTGGTATGAAGCAGAGGGCGTCGCTTGCTAGAGTACTTGCGAATGATCCTGAAATAATACTAATGGATGAACCGCTGAGTGCACTAGATGCACTTACAAGGTTAAAGATGCAACAGCTTATAAGAAAAATATGGAGTGACAGCAAACGGACGATATTTATGATAACTCATGATATCGATGAGGCGCTAAGTTTAGCGACAAAGATTATTATACTTACGAGTTTACCAGGTAGTGTAGATGAAGTAATAGAGACCTCATTTACACATGACGCGCTGAAGGATAAAAAGAACAGAGTGCATATAACAGAAGAATATATCAATCTAAAGGAACATATATTGGATTTGATAGAGTGAAAAGGAAGCGGTGCTTTCTTTTTTTTAACCAAATGTGAAATTTATTTCAACTTCCGATTATCCACGAAATGTAAAACCAGAAGAAAAGAAATATTTAACAATAGAAAATGTTTAGTACTTCGAGCATGGGTGGGGAATCCTTCTTAGATTTAATTATGGCAGGTGACAATACCCTTTTTAGATTCATTAGATGGGATTGGTGATTTTTTAATAGGGCAAACGAGATATAAATTCCTGATGAAAACATAAAAAGAGCATCTGCATAATCTAAGAGTATATACGTTTTAATTAATATGTTGTTGGGTAAATGTAGCATTAAGAAAGGCAACATGTATGTTCGGTAAAATTTGGATTAGAATTATAGATGATAAAGATATAATTAGCGAAGCCTGTAGAAGGTTTCGTCTTGGTATGATGGATGAATATGAGTTTACAGAGAGAGTTCGTATTATATCTAAAAACTATGATTTTATTCAAAAAAAGCAACTAAAAAGAATGATTAAATTTAAACTTAAAGGTTGTAAGTAAATTTAAAATATTCATAGGGTTAGCATCTAACAATTTTTGTTAGCTTTTTTAGTATGACGGGTCATACTGTAGGTTGTGAGAAAAAAGAAGTTGAATCATTTATATATTTCTTTTGTAATCTTTGGGAAATAAAAGGATAAAAGGGTAAAAAGGTTGAAAGTATTTCTTATATTTATTGGAATAGTAGGTGTCCTATATTTTATTTATATGGTGTTAAGTCTTAGAAATGAGTTAAACGTAGCTAAGAAAAAACTAGATAAATATAATCCCAATATACTTGCTTTATCTTATGGAAATATTGAATATATTGATAAAGGTACGGGTGAAGTTATACTTGTTTGTCATGGTATATTTGGTGGTTTTGATCAAGGGTATGAGAGCGTAAAAGATTTATCTAATGACTATAGAATTATTTCGCCATCTCGTTTTGGATACCTTAATAGTGATGTGCTTGGTAAGGGGACACCTAAGGAACAATGTAAAGCATATGTGGAACTTTTGGATAAATTAAATATTAATAAAGTATTTATTATAGGAACTTCTGCTGGAGGGACTGTAGCTATTAGGTTTGCGCTTGACTATCCCGAGAGATGTAAAGGACTTATTTTATATAGTTCTGCTATGCCTGAAACAAAAAAAATATCTAAAATAAATTTACATCAATCTCCACCAGATTTTTTATGTAATAATTTGTCTATGTACTTAATTAGCCCTCTGTTTAAAAGTATAATGGGAATGGAACGTAGTGTTATTAAGACAATGTTGCCAATAGATAAAAGAAAAGTGGGAGTAAAAATAGATGGAGAAATCACTAAT
>PDWI01003797.1_pt1 | contig 20913 bp, 22 predicted proteins | sample 1430891 | NCBI WGS metagenome assembly PDWI01 (sample SAMN01162508, study PRJNA174530) | Oral metagenome, whole genome shotgun sequencing project. | biome: Marine environment; feature: Marine mammal; material: Swab sample of the gingival sulcus; isolation source: swab sample of gingival sulcus... | reverse complement strand
TAAGCGGTTGATAGAATATAAAAGACAATGTATATTTATAGCAACCACCAACGAAGACGATTTTTTACAATCGCAAACAGGGAACCGCCGTTTTTGGCCCGTGGAAGTTTATAAGGGCGAAAGCGATATAGACAGCTTAACAAATGACGATATAAATCAAATATGGGCAGAAGCTAAGTACCGATTCAAGAGAGGCGAGCCTCTTTGGTTAAAAGATTTAGAAGACAAAGCCAAAGAGAGACAAGAAAAACACACCAGGCACGACGAGCGACAAAGCGACATTGAACAATTTGTTGATATGCTTCTTCCCGCGGACTGGGACAAGATGACTTTGTACGAAAGAAGAAGCTATATTAATGAAGACCCGGGAATGCGCAAAATAGGGACGTGTCAAAGAATGCAAGTGTGCGCTAAAGAAATATGGGCAGAGCTTTGGGGCAAGGACCCGGCGGATTTCGGCAGAAGGCAATCATGGGAGGTTAAGAGCATGTTAGATAATCTCCACGGGTGGGAAAGAGACACAAAAGCAAGTAGGAAAGACAATTCATACGGGGCGCAACGTTGGTACTCACGTAAAGAGTAACAACTGTAACAACGTTGTTACAGGGTTGTTACGGGGTTGTTGCAGGCTAACATTAAGATTATTAGGCATATAAGCCTTATGTAACAACTGTAACAACCATATCCTATATAACGTATATGTTAATTTAACATACGTAATTAAGACGTATTATATATAATACATGTTATATTTAATTATGCTGTATTAGTATAAGTTGTTACAGTTGTTACATATCCCTATAAGAAGTTATCAATCAGAGCCTTAAACATGTAACAACCTCGTTTTTAAGTTGTTACAGTTGTTGCACTAACATAGTTAAGCCTCTGACCTGCAAAACTTTAAGTCTGTAACAACTCCATAGACAGAATAAAATTAGTCAAAGAACCTATTTGATGAGTGCAATATTAAGCAAAAAAAACTTAAATACAAAAAATATGGAACAAACAAGGTATTTTACATTCGGACAGAATCACGTACACAGCCACAACAGAGTAACACTAGACAAGGATGTAGTTTTAAGAATAACAGGAGATTGCCCGCGTAACATAATGTTTGAATTGTTCGGGGATAAGTGGTGTTTTGAATACGATAAAAAACCTGAAATGTCGTATTTTTCGAAAGGGGTATTTGACATTAACAAAAATCAATTTGATAACCGGTAAAGAAAATGGCAAATCTAAACAGGAGTAATTTACATAAATATCAAGAGTTTTCAGTGCAGCATATTATAAAACATCCGTTCGCGGCTTTATTTCTGGAAATGGGATTAGGTAAGACGGTCAGCGCCTTAACGGCGATTGAAGAGCTTAAATATAACAGGTTAGAGATTGACAAAACTCTAGTTATAGCACCTAAATCAGTAGCGCGTAACACGTGGAGCGACGAGGTTGGCAAGTGGGAGCATCTTAAGCATTTAAGAATAAGCATTGTTTTAGGCACTGAAAGACAACGAAAAAAAGCACTTAACACAGATGCCGACATTTATGTTATCAATCGAGAGAACGTTGCTTGGTTGGTGTCGTTTTATGGCGGGGGGTATATGCCGTTTGATATGTTGGTTATTGACGAACTTTCGAGTTTTAAAAGCGCGAAAGCTCAAAGATTTAAAGCCCTGAGGCAGGTACGCCCACTGTTTGATAGAGTGGTAGGATTAACAGGTACTCCGGCACCCAACGGATTAGTAGATATTTGGCCGCAAATCTATCTCCTCGATATGGGAGAAAGGTTAGGAAAAACAATAACCGGATTTAGACAAATCTATTGCCGTGAGGGTTTGAAAAACGGACACGTCGTTTACAAATACCATATTGCGAAAGGTGCCGAAAAAGCTATATATAACAAAATCGGGGATATTTGTGTAAGTATGAAAGCGCGTGATTACTTAGAATTGCCTCCGCAGATTGACAATACGATAAATGTTAAATTAGATGCCTCGACGCTGGAGTCTTATAACTCTTTTGCGCGCGAAAAGATACTAGAGATGATGCAAGACGGTGAAGACACAACCATAACAGCAGCTAATGCCGCAGCTTTAGTCGGAAAGTTGCTGCAGTTTGCCAACGGCGCAATTTACGACGAGCATAAAAATGTAAAAGCCGTTCACGATTTCAAGTTAGAAGCTTTTAAGGAATTAGTAGAGGAATCGCAAGGAGAACCAATTTTAGTGTTTTACAGCTTCAAACACGACTTAAACCGCATAAGAGGATTGAAAGGCGTAGGAGAGCGCGTCAGAACGCTTAAAACGTCCGCCGACATGCAAGATTGGAACTCCGGCAAGATTGAGATTCTAGCAGCACACCCGGCTAGCGCAGGCCACGGTTTAAATCTGCAACACGGAGGGCGCATAATAGCTTGGTTTGGTCTTACCTATTCGCTAGAGTTGTATTTACAGGCGAATGCGCGGCTTATGAGACAAGGGCAGACAAAACCTGTAAAGGTTTTTAAATTTGCGGTTGAGGACACCGTCGATTATGACGTTTTAAAAGCAATAGAGGGTAAAAAGACAGGGCAGGAGGCTTTAATGAGCGCGGTGAAAGCGCAGATAAGTAAGTATTTAAAGAGATAGAGCATGGTAAGTCCTTACGTGTATCCCGGATTACCCTCGCCCGACGCAAAGACTAGAGACGTTGATTCGATAATATCAGAAGTTAAAAAAGTATTCGGGCAATGCAATTTAGCAAGCCCCAACAGACCGAAGCATGAAGAACGGTTAATAAGACACACCTGTGCGTATCTTATTAGCAAACACACATCTTTGACTTTGCGGGCTATAGCGCAAAAGGTAGGTCGCAAAAACCACGGTACTGTTTTAAATTCCATTAAACGAGTAGAAGAGTATTTGGAATACGACAAAAATTATAAGAGGCTGTTTGATATGATAGACATTACTAAGACCTAACTTTAAACACTAAAAGTATTTATATTTGCAAAAACAAAAGAACGAAAAAAAATGGCGGCACCGAAAGGGAATAAATATTGGCAATTACGTAAAAGTTTCAAGGGAAACCCACCGAGGTACACCCCGGCAAAACTATGGAGTAAGTTTATCGAATATTGCGAATGGGTCGATTCCAACCCGTTTCGAGAATCTGTTTTGGTGCAAAAGGGTATTAAAACGGAAAACAGCCAAGGTGTCCCTGAAACGAAATACAGTACAGAATTGCCGAAAATGAGACCTTACACGCTGTCCGGATTTTATGTATTTGCGAATCTTAACAGAATGACGTTTTACGGATACGAAAAAGACGAAGCATACTCAGCGATCACAACGCGCATAAGAGATATTATCTATACCCAAAAGTTCGAAGGGGCGTCGTCGGGATTTTTTAATCCGAACATTATTGCTCGCGATTTGGGTCTGGCGGATAAGCAGGAGAACAAAGTAACCGTAGAACAACCCCTTTTCGGACAAGACTATGAAAGCAATTAAAGATGTTTTTATACACTACCGCGATACACAAAATACGGGCAATGAAAGCCCGCAAAAAAGTCATACAAGGAGGCACTAGTGCAGGCAAAACTTACGCCATCATCCCTATCCTGATAGACAGATGCACTAAAATTTCCGGACTAAAAGTAACTATTGTTGCCGAGACTATTCCGGCCGTGAGGGATGGAGCTGTAGATATTTTTAAAACGGTGATGCGAGATACGAGGCGCTGGGTAGAGGGGCACTGGGTAGCTAATCCGATGCAGTACACCTTCGCCAACGGCTCACGTATTCAGTTTAAATCCTTTGATTCGTTCGGGAAAGCCAAAGCCGCCGGTAAGCGTGACATTTTGTTTTTGAATGAGGGGAATCATATACCCTATAAAATCGCAAGCGCTCTTATGATTAGGAGCAAAGAGGTCTATATCGATTACAATCCAGACGAAGAATTTTGGGCGCACACTGAAGTTCTCACAGAGCCGAACAGCGAATTTCTAAAGCTTACCTACAAAGATAACGAGGCTTTGCCGCCCGAGACATTAGAGGATTTACTTATAAGACGCGACAAAGGTTTTTACAACCCTACTTTGCCCCTCGACGAGCTATTTCATGAAACCAACATTAAAAACAAATATTGGGCTAACTGGTGGAAAGTTTATGGACTAGGATTGGTTGGTGTCTTGGAGGGCGTTATATTTCAGAACTGGAGGACAGTTTCCGGCATACCCAAAGACGCGGAGTTGGTAGCCCGGGGCATGGACTTCGGGTTCACTAACGACCCAACAACTGTTATAGAACTGTGGAGGCATAATGGCGAATTGATATGGAACGAGCTTCTATACAGCGCCGGCTTGACTAATCCGGATATAGCCCGTATCTTGCGACAAAAAAATGTGAAGGGACAGGACCGCATATACGCCGATAATGCCGAGCCAAAGAGCATCGCAGAGATAAACAGGTACGGTTTTTCTATAAAAGCTGTGATTAAAGGCAAAGACAGTATAAACTTCGGATTGACTATTTTGCAGGAACAGGAGATTTTAGTTACCGAAAACAGTTTGAATCTAATAAACGAATTAAGGCGTTACAGTTGGGACACTGATAGGGAGGGTAATTATCTAAACAGACCCGTAGACGCCTTTAACCATTGTATAGACCCGATGCGATATGTAGCGGTTATGGCATTAGCAAAAATTACAAAAAAATCCACATCATGGGGAAGAAGCAGATTGGCATAGATACAGTTTTCAAAAAATCGCTAAAGGTTAGAGATTACACGACTTTAACCCAAGACGCAAAAGAGGTTGTTGATTACGCAATACAGCACGCTCTTAAAAGTTGCAGATTTTTAAGAGTCAAACATAAAAAAACAGCTCCCATTTTTAAGGATGTATTTGAATTAGAGTGGGAACAGATAATCGAATTAAGGGAATACATTAAGGCAAAAGATGTTTTTAATATTTTGAGAATTGTATACAGAATAAACGAAAAGCAATTTCTGAATTTAGGCTTATATAACTGCTTTGCCGCGCATAAGTTCGTATTAGGCGAGTTCGCGGAATTAGCAAGAATTGAGAGCGAAGAGTTGTCGGTCGATCTTACGACGGGACAGAAAAATGCGGGCGCAGAAAAGCTCAACCGATTTGGGTATTACAACAATCTTGATTTTTTAGCAGGCGGTGATATTTTAAAATATAACGAAATATTAAAAAAATCATATTCAATTATATTCAGAAAGTTAGCACTAGAGAAAACCAAAAACGAAATAGAAATTAACTACATCAACAATGTTAGTAGAAAAACTTAAAGACATTAGCACTAATACGGGGTGGCGTTTCAATTACGGCGCCGGTTACTGGCAAAACTTGCTGGATTTACCGGACGACACGGACTTAGATTTTTCAGAGAGACAAAAATACTTAATGCTGCTTTGGAAAGATAGAGGTTTTGTACTTAACGAGCATTCAGCGATTACAGGATACGCATTCTATGGTGAGATGGTTTTGTGTGTAAGGTCCAACATGCAAGACCGTGACTACAATTCCAAGTACGAAGAATATATAAAGCATTTAGAAGTCGAGACAGAAAAAATGTTTGAAGGTTTTAGTGTTTGTGAGGGGTGGACAGTTAAGGCTTGGAAAGAGACTGAGGTATCCAACCAATTCGACACTAATGTAGACGGACTAAAAATAAAGTTCACAATAACTTATGAGGGACAACGAAGCGATATATAAAAAATATTTAGAAGAGTTAAAAACTCAATTGATAGAAGAGTATAAGAACTTAGGATTGAAAGCGTCGGGCGAGTATGAAAGAGGTCTGGAATACGAAATTGAGGATAATGTTTTGCGAATGGTCGCTCCTTACCACTCTTGGTTTATGGAACACGGAAGACACTCTTCTCAAAAATTTCCTCCTCGTAAAGCGATAGAAGACTGGATAGAAGTTAAGGAGGGGCTGCCACCTGTATTCAGAGAAAAAAAGAAGCAATTTGCTTATTTGATTGCGCGAAAAATTGCGGAAGAAGGTATCAGAGTCCCCAACAGTTTTAACAAAGGCGAAGTAATTAGCAAAATCGTTAATGAGTTTTTGGGCAAAACTGTGTATAGGATGATAGACGAATTAGGGATTGTGTATTTGCGCAAGATAAAATCCGATATATTAAGAGAATTTAAAAACGTAAAAAGTATAAATTAGCATGATTGAAATAGTAAAGGGCATAAAAACAGAAAGCGGGTTTATATTAGCGTATACCGAGAACGTTCTTATTTTTAGGGACTCGGATTTGAGCGTAGACAAAGCAACGATTTCTTCGTTTGGTTACTCAATTACTCTCTATCCCGCTCCCGACAACTTGTTTTATTTTTACGCGTCTGAATTTGCGAACTCTCTTATCAATGATAAGGAAGATAACTTTGACTACGTACCAACTGATGCTTCGGATAGTGGAGACGATTTATTGAGCGTATTCAGTTTTCGTATAGGAACCTATAAAAATGCAACCCTTGTTAGCGAAAAACATACAGAAAGCTACAAGTTTTTAAAGTCTGACGATTTAAGTATAGTTGACAAGAATAAATCTTTACTGCTACCCGACCCTAATATTACGTGCTACAAAGGGTATCCGTTCGAGTATGCGTACATCGAAAACGGCGAGGTTCGCAGGAAGGTGGTAACAGACGAGGATAGCATTAACGAGTCGTTTTCACTTGAACATCCCAATATGGCGAAATCTGGAACAGGAAAACTCAGAGATGAGCTGGTCTTTTTCGATTGGAGTAATTACAATCCCGCCTTAAATGAAAATTTAAGCACTTTTGAAATTGACGGCGTTGTGTATAAGGCAGAGCTATACACGGATAAAAATGAAGATCATAATACTTATATTTCTTCGCAGAAATTGCATGAAAATGCAGCACTTAATAAAAAATACAACTTGCACGGGGACAAGAAATTCGTTTTGGAAGCAACACTGCAAAAAACGCCCGCACACACAGTGTTCGCTTTATGTTTTCAGGCATTCAGAAAAGATAATGATCGCTGCGTTCCGACCGAATGGGCAATCATTAGCGCGATGTCTCCGTACCAGACCACTGAAGATTTTGAAGCACACGACGTTTCAATTGATTGTGGAGACGGCGCTTATCTTGCTGAACAAGACCCGGATATTGCGCTTGAGCTATGCGGTAATGGAAATAGGTATGCAGGTTTTCAGACAGGCAAGATTTCGGATTGTTCTACGGGTGTAGTTATGGTCGGAGCAAGAGTTATAAAAGGTATATACATATCGGTAAATACACATCCTGGAGTTGAATCAGTCATTAAGCCGTTAAACATGCCTCGACTTGTTTTTGCTGCTCGTATCAAGAAAAAAAACACTTTCTTGCCTCCCGCTTCCTGTAAATTCGTAGATAAATGCGGCATATATTTAAAATGGCTAAACGGGCAGGGGGCTTACTCATACCATTTATTTGAGCATGACTACATAAGGGGATTGTCTGTAAAATCAAAGGGTGTTGTGCGCTCCGCAAACAAGAGAGTTTTGGAAATAGGCAGGAAAAAACAGCGCACCAGAAAAATACAAACACGGGTACATGTGTCTCAAATTAGTTTAATAGAGTCGCTAATAGACTCGCAAGAGATTTATTTGTACAAGTCGGAAAGGTTTAGCAATACGCACAATTGGGAGCGAGTAAGGCTCGCACCCGAAAAATACGAATATGCCGTTAAGAAAGATAACATTGTGGAATTTAGACTAACCCTTATACGCGAAAATATAATAAACTGACAATTTAAGACTTATGAAACTTTATCTTTCTGGGAAAAAAATAGACCTTTATAAAAAAACTGTAATATCTATCACTATTGATAAGGGCGATATTATTTTGGCAAAAACAGGATCCATCAGTTATTCAAACAGAATAAAAATACCCAAAACGGCAAGAAATAAACAAGCCGTGAAATTGATAGGAACACAAGGTGTGGCAGGGTCCGCATACCAACCAAAACACTTGAGAAAATGTTCTATTTTGGAGGAGGGAGTTGTAAACGAAGGGTATTTTAAACTTCTGAAAACAACGGAGAAAGATTTTGAAATAGCGTTATATCTGGGTGGCGAAACTTTTTTCAAGAATCTTGGAGACTTAACATTGCGCGACTTGGATTTATCTGAATACGACCACGAAATATCACCTAATATCATAATAGATAGTATGGATAATAGTGATGGTTATATATACGCAATGGCTAACTTTGCAGATTTTTCAAACAAGCCTCACTTAAAGTTCTTGCAAACCGATCCTTTTTTATATCTACCCTCCATGTACGCCCACACGCTGATTGAGAAGATAGTAAATCGGGCAGGATACACATTAACTCAAAAACCCTGTTCAGAATGCGATTTCGTTGTGCCCCCAATATGGGGATCCTCGTCCAAAAAATACGAGTTTGACAGAACGTGCAATTTAACCATAGACGACGAATACGATGTAAAACTGGATACCTCAACAGACCTCAACGATCTTTATATACATTATAAACCATTAACCTCCGAGGACCTTGTGGTGGATGAACAAGGGGAGTATATTATGAGAACGGAGGGGAGAGGTGTTGCTCGTGTTATGACAGAGTTTGTGGACCCGGAAAATGCGGGCATAAGGATGCGAGAAATAGTTGCCAGGTGGACGCCTAAAGGGGGCGCAGGAGGCTATGTTGAGGAGGTGCTTGCCGCCTCGCCGACCCCGTCTTTGCCGTGGGGAACGTGTGACGACTATGTCGATTTTAATAATACTAAAACGGTAGTATTAACTAATACCAGTTTCGCTGTTTATGAAAAGGTAACGTTCATAAATTGGCGTGGAAAACCCATTACGTTACCTATTAAACATAACACAGAAATTTCGATAAACGTCCAAAAAGAAGTGTCAAAAAACACAATAAAAATGAAGGATATTATGCCCGCCATTGCCCAAAAAGATATGGTCAAGGAGATGATGTTCAGAAACGGCTGGACGTTGAATGTCGATAAAGGTAATAGACAGTGTGAATTTGTACCAATCGCGTCTACCATTAACAAAACAGAAGAAGCGATTGATTGGAGTTCTAAGTTCAAAAGATTGGTGTATGAGACATACAAACTCGGAGGATATTCTCACGAAAACTATGCCGAGTACGCCAATGGCAGCAAGGAGCTGGCTTTTACACTTCCTAATACACCGTTCGGTTCGCAAAAAACAGTATATAAATCAATATTTAATAAGCCCACACCGGACATTACCAGTCCCGGGCGTTCGGAACCAGAACCAAATGGAAACACACTCATACAATTAGGCAGCGATGTGCCCGTAATCCCAATTTATACAACACATACAACAGATTGGTCAGACGAAGATGCAACAACCGTGGAGCCTGTAAAAAGAGCAGAAACAAAATTTTACAGGGTAATAAGAGTCGACGGACATGTCACTTTAAAAAGGGAGGGGGCAAGCTCCCATCGTCCGGATAATGTTCCTATATTAACAGAACAGGGTGTGAAGATAAATAAATCCCTTTCGGAAGAACAATCGAATGCGGTTGCCCGTGTTTTTAAGGAGCCTAGAACTATGCGTGTCGAGTTGTTTTTGACCAAGCGAGATGTAGAGGTTTTGGACTCGAAAAGCATAATCTATTTAAAGCAGTTTGGTAGATATTTTTATGTAAATAAGATTTTAAATTTTCAGTCAGATAAGATAACAACCGTTGTCGAACTTACAACTGTATATCCCGAAAAATAAATATAAAGCCGTGAGTAAGCAAACTATATTAGAATTAGATATAAACGTAGAAAGTTTGGTAAAAAGAGCCGCTGATGTTCAGAAAAAAATTGAGGAACTAAGCGCCAAAACAGCAGCCTACAGGAAAAGTATTAAGGACACGAATAAGATAATACTGTCTGAACGTGAAGCCTTATCAGAGCTGGCAAAACAAGGCAAGCGAAACAGCACAGAATACGAGGAAAGGAGGAAGCGTATTGAGGAGTTGGAAAAAGCAAACGACAAGAACCGGCAAAGTTCTGTAGAGGTAAACAGCGAGCTGAAAAAATCACAAGCCGAATTTCGCATTGCTCAAAAAACTGTAATGGCTTACAACAAATCGTTAGACAAACAGCTTGGAATAGTAACCAAAACAGACGGTTCGATAAACCAGATAAGTGCTGCGCTTTCGGCAAACAAAAAGGCTTACAAGAGCTTGACAAAAGAGCAACGAGAAAACGAGGCTATTGGCGGCAGGTTAAATAAATTGATTAAAGAACAAGACGCTGAATACAAAGAGTTGCACAAATCCATCGGCAACAACAACGTAGATGTAGGTAATTACAAAGGGCAGATAGGCGAGTTAATGGACAAATTTACAGGCTCTAAAATACCAATATCACAATTTAGCGGAGGTCTAAAAAATGTTATGGGTAATATTAAGGGAATGACAAAAGCAGCCCTATCTTTTATTGCCACTCCTTTGGGTGCAGCAATAGCAGCCGTAGCTCTTATCAGCAATGGTGTTAAGGAATGGTTTGAGTTTAATTTGGAAATTGAAAAAACGAACAAGTTAGTACGTGATTTAACACAGCAGACAGGCACAGCAGTAGATGCAATTAGAATACGTGCCGAAATTTTAAAAGACAGTTTTGGAGTAGAGGTTAAAGAAGGCATCGAGGTTGCCAAGAGTATGGTTGAAAACTTTGGCATATCTTACGACAAGGCTTTTGATTTAATCGAAAACAGCGCAGTGAAAGGCAAATTGCGCAACGGAGAATTTATTGACAGCATAAAAGAATATCCTATACAATTCAAAAATGCGGGCTTTTCGGCGGAAGAGTTTGTAGGCATCTTAGAAAAAGGGGTGGATATGTCGATTTATCAAGACAAATTACCTGATGCGATTAAAGAGTTTGGACTCGCCATAACCGAAGAAACCAAAGGAGTGGTTGGAGTTATGGAATTTACCTTTGGTAAAGATTTCTCCAAAAAGATTTTCGATGGATTAAAAAGAGGCAGTATAACGGTGAAAGATGCATTAGCGCAAATTTCAGCCGAAACAAAACGGGTAGGCGTAAACTCTCAACAAGCACAATTACTTACCGCTGAACTTTTTAAAGGAGCCGGTGAAGATGCCGGAGGCGCTTTAAAAATTTTTGAAGCAGTAAATAAAGCATTAAACGAAGAACAAAAACCACTTACTGAGATTCAAAAACTCAAAAATAAAGAACTCGAAACTACCAAAGAATTACAGGGTGTTTACAAACAATTATTTGCCGCCAATTCTGAGGGCATGGGGTTGTTGATAGAAAAGGGGAAGATTTTTGCAAAAGAAACTTTGTTGAATATTCTTAAAAAAGGTGTTGATTTGTATAATTGGTTTGTAGAGATGAACAATACAAGTACTGTATTTTCTGCAACATTGACATTTATAGGCAAGGCGGCGTCCGCTTCTTTCGAGGCGTTGGGTATTCTTATTAGCGGCGCGATAGAAAACTTTAAAGCGTTGGGCAATGTTATTAAGGGGGTGTTTACCCTTGATTGGGATACGTTCTCAAAAGGACTCGAACAGGGGATTAATAATATTGGTTCAACAATCGGAAAATTTAAAGATAAGACGGTAAAGGACTTTAACGATATATACGATGCTTTTAGCGGCAAAAATAAAATGAAAAAAATAACGCTAAGTGCAATAACTGCTGATGAAGTAACCGAGAACGACAGCGGATTTAAGACAAAGGGGAAATTAACAAGTACTGATAAAATTGTAGGGGGCAAAAAGAAAGATAAAAAAGACGAAAAAAGCAACGAAAAAAACAACGAACTTGACGAGCTGATTAAACAACAAAAAGCCCAACTCGACTTATATATTGCTCAAAACGAAAGCAAGCAAAAGAGCTTGTCTAAACTAATCGAGTTTGAGGAAGAAGCTAATAAAAAACGTATAGCCATTGAGGATACGAGGCTGAAAAACAGTGAAGTTTCACAAGCAGAGTACAACTTGAATGTGTTAAATTCAAAGCGCGAAATGCTAAGAAACATTGCACAGGCAACCATTGAAAATGCCAACAAGGAGTTAGAAATATATCAAGCAGAAAATTTGTCTAAGATACAAGAAGACAAAGCTCTTACGCAAGAAATGGTAAATAGTGAAGTGGAAAGATTACAAACTATAAACCAGAAGCGCATGGAGATACTTGACTTGCAAAAGCAAAAGGAGTTAATCTCAGAGCAAGAGTACAAGCTGCAAAAGTTGCAACTTGAAAGTGAGTTTTTAGAGCAAAAAAAGACTGTTCAAGACGAATTTAAACAGCAGCAACTTGAAGCTGAACAAATTGACTTCGAGAATGAACTGGAACTGAAAAGGCTTAGGGGCGAGGCGGAGTATGATTTGAAAATAAAAGAATTAAACAAGCAAGAAGCCGCCGAAGTTGCATCAGCAAAAAAAAGAGGTGCTGATGTAGAAAAAATACACAAAAAGTATGCTGAGAGAAAAAAGAAAATTGAAGACGAGTCGGTTAAGGCTCAATTAACATCACTCGCCTCCCGTTTCAATAGCATTAAACAAATATTTGGGGAGTCCTCAAAGGTAGGAAAAGCCGCCGCAATTGCAGAGGCAACAATAAATACACATAAGGCAGCTACGGCAGCTATGGCGGCGTTGTCGAGCATTCCCGTTGTTGGTCCCGTAAAAGGTATTGCAGCCGCAGCCGCAGCCATTGCAGCGGGTATGGCGCACGTTCGCACAATTGCAAGTATAAGCACCAAATTTCAAAAAGGAGGCTTACTGCGCGGAAAATCGCACGCACAAGGCGGCATTCCTTTTTCTATAAACGGAGCGCAAGGATTTGAAGCGGAGGGAGGCGAATATATCGTAAATAAAAAAGCTACTCAACAATTTTTGCCGTTACTTGAGCACATTAATAGTAAGTACAACTTTGGCAACCCTAATAAATATGTGTTCCAAAACGGAGGTGTGCTTACATCTAAATCTTATGTAGATACATCTGTAAGCATTGATTACGAAAAAATGGCTGAACATATAGGTAATAGAGTTGCGGAGGCTAACAGAAACCTACCTCGCCCGGTTGTGGCTGTGGAGGATATAAACACAGCACAAGAAGACTGTGCGGAAATAGTATCAGCTGCCAACGAATATTAAAATAAAATGGGGAAATTAGCAGAAATAATAAACGGCTATACCAACTACTTCATTGGTTGCGATGCAGCTTCTCAGCAATTAGCCGAAACAAGAGCCGCTGCATGCGCGGACTGCGAACATGCACAAAAAGGGTTGCATGCTGCTATATTGCCCGATATGACTATATCAGAAATCAAAGGGCATTATTGCGCTAAATGCGGGTGTCCTTTATCTGCAAAAATAAGAAGCAAAATGAGTGAATGTCCTTTAAAAAAATGGTAAAATGGTATACGAAGAATTAAAAAATAACATGGAAACTATTAAAAAGTTTATCCGACTCGGAGTACTCGCTCCATTCTGGTTGACTTATATTGATATTTTTGAGGATTTTAATGCGCGCCCCGATCTGAGCAAAGAATGTCGATACGAAATACTGGGTGAGAAGTACGGTTATAAAAGTAGCAGTTCCATAAAAAAAATAGTTAAACGTCTGAGTCAGTAGAAGAGTTTTTCTGATTGAAAAACAAAGAATCTATTAAATTCGCAATAAACTCAAGAGGTTTAAACAACAAATCAACAAAACCTATCCATAACTTCGACAAAACAACAGCTACAAAAACCAAGATGATAATTAGTAATATGTAAGATATTGTTACCATGTTTTTTTTATTTATTAGACTGCAAATATAGTGAAAGATAAAGACAAAAACAAATAAACGGAGAAAAAACTCCGCCAGAAAACAGCAAAGTTGAAGTTTCGATAGCTAACTATCCTATAAATATATAACTCCGCACAGATAAGGGGAAAGCTCAATCCCCACCAAAACAACATTATTATACTTATATTTGTGTCCTCTAATTTACAAATATATGAGTAGAAAACGTTTTAAATCTTCGGCTATATTTTCGACTATTGCGAAAAATAACGTGGATAAAGAACACGGTATAATCCGTGATGTTGTAATAGTACAGGGCGGTATTGACAAAGAGCGTGGTTATTTTAACGACGAATTTCTTAACGACCTCGTTGGGGAGGGGAACTCACAAAAACAGGGTGTTAAATCTCGGTTCGGGCATCCTAACATGTGTAGCACCACCCTCGGCACGTTCATAGGTCGGTACAAAAATTTCAGACTTCTCGAAGACACCAAAAAAAATAAGGTAATCGCTGACCTACACCTCGACCGGATAACAAAAAAAACGCAGGTAGAAGGCAGAGGGATTTCAATGTGGGACTATGTGCTGGAAATGGCTTTGAGCAATCCGGACATGTTTGGTAATTCTATACATTTCAGCGCTCAGACCGAAGATGAGACCATAGAGGGCGAGAGTGTAGAAGTTTACTATCTACACTCATTCTTCGCATCAGATTTGGTAGACAGTCCAGCCGCCACTGATAATCTTTTCAAGTCAAGCAGTGATTTTGGAGTCATAACGACTCAATTTTTAGACGAGAATCCTGAAATATTTGAGCTTCTGCGAAAAGATAATTCTATAGTAGAAGATTTTATAAAGCGTTACACTACTTATTTAAAGAAAACTAAAAATGGAAAAAACATGGGATTACTAACGAAAATCAAAAAGACCTTAGAGCGCACAAAAGATGTAGAACTTACTTTGGCGGATGGTCGTATTGTGCGAGTTATTACCGACGGCGAACGGGCTAAAGTAGGTGATAGGGTTACGGACGAAGACGGTAACGAGTTGGAAAATGGAGACTATTTGTTAGCGGACGGGTCTACGCTTGTTATTGAAAACGGCGAGATTACGGAGATTAAGAACCCCGAGCAAGAAAACTCATCGCAAGAGGACACTGAAAAATCACTAAAGGAGTTGGAACAAGTCGTTGAGATTTTGGCAAACAAAATAGCAGTGATAGAGAAAAACCACAACACTTTGGCACGCAGCGTTAAATCGCAAAATTACGAGGCTCCTCCCGCGGAGGATACAGGAGTTACAAACAGACAAGATTTGTACAGCAGAGTTAAGGAAAAGTTAAACTCAAACTCAAAAACAGAATAAAAAAATGGGATTAAACATACACAACACATTCACGGATATTGCTTCCGACGAACGTTTTATACGAGATATTAAGGAAGTAGTAGTAAACAAAGTATTATACGAAAATACATCAGATTTTTTCGTAATAGTACCCGGCGTAAAAGGCGGACAGCAAGTTGCGGCTATGCGGGGAATAGAGTACATAACTCGAAAATCTACGGGCTGTGGCGGCGCAGCTTTAACGCCTGATTTTCCTGCGCTGTCTCAAAAGTGGGAACCGCAGTTGGCAGAAGTTAAATTAAAATTCTGCTATACCGATTTTATGCAGAAATTCACACAGTGGGGGTTAGCCAACGGTTACAACATCAAGAATCTCGAGGAAGCTGAGTTTTTTCTCTTCATCCAAGACTTGATTGTTGAAGCTATGAAATTGGATATGCAGCGTTTGGTTTTGTTCAGCGACGAAAATATCGCAACACAAAATATTTTATCGGATTCAAGTAAGGCAGAATTTTACGATATCGTAAAAAAAGGGTTAATGCCTACGCTTCAATATTTGAAGACCATACCTGAATTAGCGGACAATTTTGTAGATATACCACAAAACACAGTTGCAAATCCGTACAGTGCTTTAAAGGCAGGAATTTCTATGGAAATCATGGACAAAGTTACAAATACTTTCGACTTTGACGGCGATTTACTACTAATGAATGCGTCCATGTATAAAAATTATTCAACGAGTTTGAAGGGTTTTATTATGCAGGGCTTAGAGTCTTCAAAAACCGAAATTCAAAAAGGAATCCCCAGCTTGCAGTATGACGGCAATACTTTGGTACCCGTCAGAAATTACGACCGTTGGAGAAAAAAAGACTTCTCGAAGCCGGATGGAACTATACATCTGCCACACTTCATGCTGTTTTCTCGAAAAGAATATTTGCAAGTGGGCATAGATGACGCTGCGGCATTGGATAATTTAACGATGGAATACATAGGCGGAGACGATGAACACTTTTACATTAAAGGGAATTACATGCTTGATTTCAAAATAGTAAATCCTTACGGACTTAAAGCGGCTTTTTAAAAACTTTTAAACAGAAAAAACATGGGAGATTGTGATGCTAAATTAGCTGGTGGATTCGCTAGAATGTGCGGACACAAACCAAAACAAGGAATACTAAAAAAGTGGTATTTCAATCACGAAGATATAGACGTAGCGGCTACTCAAATAAGTGGCAGAGGAACTAAAATAGACAAACTTGTTTTAAAAACAAACGCCAAGCTGTTCCCTGCAAATGGGAATGCAAAAACAAGCAAAGCATCTCACGCTTTGTCTGTTTTGGATTTCGGTAACGGCTATATACATACAGATACTTTTACGGTTATGTATAGAGGAGTAAACGAGAGAGAAAGAATACAGGAACTTGTGGGAGGTGCGAAAGTTTGTACACTTATTCAAAAAGTTGATAAAGGTGTATCGGGGGAAACTTCTTTTGAGATATTAGGTTTCGAGAGCGGAATGTCCATAACAGAAGATAATTGGAACAGTAGCGAAAACAGCGGGGTAACTACTCTAACCGTTGCCACACAAGAAGGCGAAGAGGAAAGCACAGGGGCTAAGTTGTTTTTAGATACTGATTTGGAAACAACCTTAACGTGGGTATCAAGTAATGAACACACAGCGTAGAAACCTATCTAAACAAGATACAGACTTAATAAGTTTATTCAAAAGTTTAGATTTAAACGGTATACTGAAGGGGGAGGATGAGCAGGGCACGCCATACTTAAAACATATTTATAGACTACATAAAATGTTGTTTGGGGTTACGTGTAGTGCTTGTCCTGCTAAGTTACACTCTTACATAAATAATATTAAAAATTACAAAATCGAAATGGAAAATAAAATAAACGACCGGTACAAATTAAACAAAGGGGTGGTAATACCTATACCCGGTACTTCACAAGCGGTCTCGGAACATAATTTAACGGATAAAATAGCTATAAAACTTTTATCGGAGAACAAAAACCGAAGCGTTTTATTTGCGGAACTGCCGGAAGACTGGGAGGAGGAAATCCAAGCCGCAAAAGAAGCCAAGCCGGAAGCTAAGACTAAGAAAACAAAAGAGATAAAAAAATAAGCATCTGTTAAAGAAATGAGAACTCGTATAATAGAGCACTATAAAACAGAACGCCGAGAAGTTTATAACAAACGCCTTGGCGTTATATTCAATGGGGAAGACAATTTAAAACCTTCGATAGTCGAAAATTTAATCGACCACTCCCCTACAGCTCTATTGTGCGCTGATATGTACTCGAGTTTTATTTCCGGCGCGGGATTTGAAATCGGGTCACCGTATCTCGGTTTCAAAAACAACTCGTTGCGAAAGGTTAATCTAAGCGATTTACTAAGAGATGTAAGCGACGTTTTGGCGAGGCATAAAGGCGTTTTCATACAAGTTAGTTATAATGCTCTGTACGAAAAAGAAAGTTTTAAGGTAATACCCTATTCTCTGGGCCGAATAGGTAAAAAAGACAGCGGCGGTTACTCCGGGAAAATTATAGTTTCGCCAAATGGTTGGGGGAGACATTTAAAAAAAGAAGACATCCAAGTATTCCACGCATACAACCCTGATCCTGATGTAATACAAAAACAAGTTGACTCCGTTTGCGGTTGGCATAATTATAAAGGGCAAATAATGTTTTTTAAATTAGATGAAAAACACAACTACCCTGTTTGCCCTATGGAAACCGTATATCCTTTCGCTGACTTAGAATACCGCATGGGTTTATACTACAATTCGACAGTTAAAAGAGGTTTTGAAAACATAACTGTAGTAAGACATAGAAGTTTCCCAAGCCGAGAAGCTGAACGTGAATTTGACAGGAATATAAAGAAAATAACAGGTTTAGAAAACTCAAATAGCATTTTGCTCACGGAAGACGACTGGGACGACGAGAGGGAGAAAAGTGGCAACTTTAAATTCGATACAATAAAAAATGAGGCTACCCCTGAGAAGTACGAACACTTTGAAACAAGTAGTTCAAATTATATAAGAAAAGCCTACAAAATACCCAAGCAGCTTGTGGATTTTACTCAAGGTAAACTCGGAGACACTTCCGGAGAGAGCTTAAGAGTTGCGCAGGCTATCTACAACACTTTAACAGCACCCGATAGACTTAAAGTGTCGTCTCTATTCGCTGATTTATTCAGCAATTATAAGATAGATATAAATCCCTCAAATAATTGGAATATTAAACAATTTTCGCTGCTCAAAGATGGAACTATTAATTGATAAACAAACAGTATCTAAATATCTAAATGTAGCTATCGGCTGCAGTGATAAAGATTTTAACAGATATATAGAAGAAGCGCAAGAATTTGACTTACGCCCTCTGATATGCGAAGATTTTTTTAATTCTCTTCTTATAAATCACGCCACCCCAGCATGGCATGAATTATTAGAAGAGAGTAAGTACGAATATCAAGGCAAACACTACCAGCATTCGGGTCTGAAAAAAGTACTTGCGTATTTTTCATATTCTCGGTACATACTTAAGCATAATATTACGGATAGTTCGCATAATTTTGTGATAAAAAAAACACCTCACGCGGAGCCTCTATCCTTAGAGGAGAGACGAGATTTTTATTATCGGTATCAAGCCGATGCAAATACACTGTTTGATAATGTTAAAACTTTTTTAGGCAGGAAACAAAGTGTGTATGGTAATTACTCACGTTCGACAAAAACAGGTACTGCATCTAATCAAAATTTTAGAGTAATACAATGATTGATACTTTTTTGCAAATACTCGCGGGGGTAACCCCTATAGTGGTCGGCTATTTAGGAATTGTTTTAAAAATAAAGTTGAAGAAATTAGAACAATCGGACAGCCTGTCCTCCTTAGAAACTGCAGTTAAAGAAACTAAACAAATTCTACAGACCTACATAGCCGACAATGAATTTCGTGTTAAATTTAAAAATACCATCAGAAGTAGATCCCGAAGTTTACACACGTTATATAGTAGTATGCTTCCTGAAGTTTCGAGAAACGCGTTATTAAAGTGGGCAGATATAATAGAAAAATTCGGATTAGATTTTTTTTACGCAGAGCAGAGAAAATGCGGGGAAAAGAAAAGGGACGAATACCTTACGTCCATATTAAACTCCCACATAGAATACTTTTACTACTATTTAGATAGCCTACACCCTGAAGTTAAAATTTTTAAATCAGAGCATTTAACTATATCCGGTTTGATGAGGAAGATACGCATTCATAGCCGTACAGAATTTTTAAAAATAACATTGGTTAAAAATGGATTAGACACGGAAGCTGTCGTTAATTTGTTCGATGACTACATATTAGAATTTGCACAAGATTTGAGCAGAGCGTTCCAAATATGGGACAAATTAGAACATTGCTAACATATCTAATACATTCCTATTTAGCCTATCTACTAATATCACATCATAATCAAAATATGTATCGGTGACAGTGGTTTTACCATGTCCGAGTGCTTGTGCTATTAGGTCTTTACCTGCACCTATCGGAGCCTGCGCAGCAATACCTGCCCACGAATGGCGAGCATGGTACATTACAAGGTTGTTTATACCTAAATCTGCCCCTATTATTTTTAATTTTCTATTTAAAATTTTGGTCAGATTGCGTGGATTTGCGTATTCTCTACTGAAAAACAAAAGTGAATCAGAGCCTTTGTATTTTTCTATCAACTGCTTCGCCTCTGGTTCTACTTTAATATCGTATAACTTACCTGTTTTCTTCCTAACATACTCAACCCTTCCGTCTTTTATTTCTTTAAGACCGTATAGATCAGAAGTATTGATACCTATTAGATAAAAAGAAAGCATGAAAATGTCTCTTGCAAGTTCTACGTATTTATTTGTGGTTTCGTAGTCTCTTATTTTTAGAAGTGTTTCAATCGGCAGCCTCAAATTTCGAGCTTGACTTTTAGCAAACTCGAAATTTCTGAAAGGATACAGCTCGCTTGATATGTATTCATCTACATAAATAGCCGAATTAAATACAGCCCTTATGTTACGTAAATCTATATTTACCGTTGCCGGCGCAACTTGTTCGAGTCTTAATTTTTTAAAATCATGCAACCATCTCTTATTTATATCCGTAAATTCCAAACATCCATAATTTCTTTTCAAAAACTTAGCAGTTGTGCGGTATTTTTCCGCTGTGCTGTTATTAATAATCTTTTTTATAAACACCTCAATATAGTCACTGAAACTGATATGTTTGAGTTCCTTCCCTTTTTTTATATAGTTGGCAATATCTACAGCACTCATGCTTAGGATGTTCCTCTTCACCGTTAATTCGTCGATACACTCCCAAGCTTCGTTAAGAAATCTTGATAATTTAATATTTGCCTCCCTCACATTGCCTACAGACTTACAAGAGTTTAGTATTTTCCCATTTTTAAAATCTTTTTTCGATACTGCGTACCTCGTAGCAATTTCTGTTTGTTTCCCTCTTTGTGATATTATTAAAACAATAACGTGTTTGCTATTTTTGTTAGGTTTTGTACGTAATCTCAATTTCGCAGTTGCCATAATATATACTTGTTTTTTCCGTGTTTTTTATATCTCAAGAATGTTTATACCTGCTCCAAATTGCATTTTAAAATTATATACCTTATCTAACTAAAAAAGGGAGACCTGCCTTAACAGCAAGCCTCCCAACCCATTATAGACCAAGTCGGGGTGAGAAGATTTGAACTTCCGACCCCACGCCCCCCAGACGC
>PDWI01003796.1_pt1 | contig 20915 bp, 18 predicted proteins | sample 1430891 | NCBI WGS metagenome assembly PDWI01 (sample SAMN01162508, study PRJNA174530) | Oral metagenome, whole genome shotgun sequencing project. | biome: Marine environment; feature: Marine mammal; material: Swab sample of the gingival sulcus; isolation source: swab sample of gingival sulcus... | reverse complement strand
TGCGCACTTTTTGATGTGTATGTCAATGACGCATTTGCTGTGTGTCACAGGGCACATGCATCGGTACATGCGATTACCCGATGTATTCCATCATATGCGGGATTGTGGGTGCAAAAAGAAATTGATAATCTTCACAGAGTCAAAAAAGAGCCAGAGCATCCAGCAGTCGCCATTATTGGTGGTGCAAAAATTGAGACAAAGGTTCCTTTGATTTCGGAATTTAGTGAAAAGTATGATCGTGTGCTTGTCGGTGGTAGAACTGCAGTGGAGGCACAGGAAAAAGGAATGATGTTTAGTGATAAAGTGATATTTCCGTGTGATTTTCAGTATAAATTTCTTGATATTGGTCCACAAACTATTACACAATTTTGCGCAGAAATTGCACGTGCAAAAATGATTGTGTGGAATGGTCCGATGGGACTCATCGAAGACGAGCGGTACAAAAAGGGGACACTGGACCTCATTGCTGCAATTGCAGAAAATACTGAGTGCTTTAGTTTGATTGGTGGTGGTGAAAGTACACAACTTGTCGAAGAAAGTGGTTTGATAGACAAGATTTCATTTGTTTCTACGGGAGGTGGTGCCATGCTTGCGTATCTCAGTGGTGAGGATATGCCGGGTCTTGCTGTTTTGATGTGTGGTGCAGACTAGATGCGGCCATGCGCTAAATTGTATGTTATAATAATTACAAAAAGATAAAGAATACATCTTTCCCTTTTTTGTATGGTGCATACAAAAGTAAAAGTAAAAGAAATACACATATGGCAAAAATACAAAAAGTACATGCACGAGAAATTTTGGATTCTCGTGGTAATCCGACAGTAGAAACAGAAATTTTTTTGGACAATGACGTTAAAGCGTGGGCACAAGTGCCAAGTGGTGCATCCACTGGTGAATTTGAAGCACTTGAGTTACGTGACGGCGATGAAGCGCGTTATGGTGGTAAAGGTGTGCGCACAGCCGTAGAGCATGTGATGGGAAAAATCGCAGATGTGGTAGTTGGTATGGATCCAGCTGACCAAGGAGGGCTTGATAATGCGATGATTGCATGCGATGGGACAGAAAACAAATCACGGCTTGGTGCAAACGCAATTTTATCTGTATCACTTGCGGCTTGTCGCGCTGCTGCAATTAGTGACGGCAAAGCACTGTATGAGCACATCGCGCGCCTTCATGGCACAAAAGACGTTGGTTTGCCTGTACCAATGTTCAATATTATCAATGGTGGCATGCATGCTGATAGTGGTTTGGCAATTCAAGAATACAAGATTGTACCACACGGCATCACAACATTTGCAGAGCAATATCGTGCAGGGTCAGAAATTTTTCATGCGCTCAAAAAATATTTGCGCGACAAAAAACTCAGCACAGCAGTTGGTGATGAAGGAGGGTTCGCACCACGCCTAGAGAGTAATCTCGCGCCGCTTGATGCGATTAAACATGCGATAGAAAATGCTGGATATGTGATGGGTGAACAGGTGAGTATTGCAATTGATGCTGCGGCAAATTCTTTTTATCATGACAAATGTGGACACTATGCATTTACGCTAGAAAATCGTGCAATGACAGTGGAAGAATTGCTTGCAGAGTACGATCGATGGGTCACTAATCATTTTGTGATGAGTATCGAAGATGGCCTGAGTGAGTATGACTGGGCGGGATGGCATACGATGTATGAAAAGTTTTCTGACCGCATTATGCTGATCGGTGATGATTTGATTGTGACAAATGCTGCGCGGTTGCAAAAAGCAATTGATGAAAAAGCATGTAATGCTGTCCTCATTAAGCCAAACCAAATTGGCACACTGACAGAAACACTTGCGTGCATTGCGCTTGCGCAAAAACATGCGATGCGCACGATTATTTCACATAGAAGCGGGGAGACAATTGATGATTTTATCGCAGACCTTGCTGTTGGTGTCGGTGCTGAGTATATCAAAACAGGTTCACTCTCACGTGGAGAGCGGATGTGTAAGTATAATCGATTATTGACAATTGCTGATCAATTATAAGGCTATGAAAAACGGACAAAACACAGTACTGTGCATAGGGAGTATGGGAAAGGACATTTTTTTTCCAGTACAGTCAGGTGCCGTCATAGATACGGTGCATGATGCGCATATGGAAAAGCAATTTTGCTTTAGATATGGTGGGAAAGTGCATGTGGAAGATCGTTTTGTCGCGTTGGGTGGGTGTGCGTGTAATGTATCAATTGGACTGTCTCGTTTGGGTGTTGCAGCACATGCAATCGGAAATATTGGGGATGATGCAGATGGTCAATGGGTTGCTGATGTGCTTGCAAAAGAGAGTGTGCAGACACGTGCACTACGTACCATTGCGAAGTCAAAAACGGATATTTCTGTGATTTTGGTAGATGCGCATGCTGGAGAACGCACAATTTTTGTCAATCGTGATGTCGGTGAAAAACTTGTGTTGACAGAAAAAGATATAGAAGGACATGACTGGTGTTTTATCGGCTCTTTGTATGGTGACGCTGTGCAGGATAATATGCGATTGGTACATGATGCTGTGCACAAGGGCGCATTGCGATTGGCATATAATCCTGGTGGACATAATATTGCACGTGACCCAAATGTCGTGTGTGATTTGATTCATCACGCACATGTGGTATTTGTTAATAAGGCAGAAGCACATGACATTATTGCGCATTTTGATCTTGATTTAGAAGAAGGAGATCTTGCTGATGAGAAGGTGCTTGTAGAGATACTTTTGGCACATATGCATAGCACAGACAGTATTGTGGTTGTGACGGATGGGCAGCGTGGCGCATGGGCGGGTAATGCAGATGGGATATATCATACACATACCATTGATAAAGATGTGCACGATGCAACGGGGGCAGGTGATGCATTTGCAAGTGGTTTTTTGGGAGCACTATTACGTGGAGAGTCAATTGATACATGCATACAATACGGCAGCGCAAATGGTGATGCTGTGGTGGATTATTATGGTGCACAGAAGGGATTGCTGACATGTGGTACAATAAAAGACAAGTTGCATTTATTTGAGTCTGAAAAGGTAAAATAAAAAAGATGAGCATATTTAATAAGTTTACACATTTACAAAAAGAGAAAGACTGCTATCTTGCGCTCGATATTGGGACTGAGATGGTAAAGTCTTTAATTTTCAAAGTTGATCCTAGTGATAAGCGAGGTGTTGTAATCGGCGTCGGGCGACAAAGACAAGAACGTGGAAACATGCAAAGTGGTGCGATATCAGATATTAATGGTGTGATTCGTGCTTGTCATAAGGCAGTTGATGCAGCACAAAAATCAGCTAATGTAGAAAAGATCACGCGCACAGTAATGGGTGTGGCTGGTGAATTGGTCAAAGGGACGACAACAACTGTGCACTATGAACGATCAAATCCAAATGTGCGCATTGAAATGCCAGAGTTAAAAGACATCATTCAGCGTGTACAGTGGAAAACATTGGAGCGTATTAAAGAACAGGTGGAGTGGGAACTCGGACGATCTGTAGATGTGCAACTGATTAATGCGGCGATTGTGGATGTGCGTATTGATGGGTATCGTGTGACAAATCCACTGAATTTTCAGGGGAAGAGCTTATCAATCAGTGTATTCAATGCGTATGCACCACAGATGCATTTAGGTGCGGTGGATATGATTGCAGAGGAGTTGGGATTGGACTTGATTCGTGTGGCAGCGGAGCCGTATGCTGTGTCGGCTTCTGTGGGATATGAAGATATTTTGGATTTTAGTGGGATTTTTGTAGATATTGGGGGTGGTACGACAGATATTGCGGTTGTGCGAAATGGCGGGCTAGAGGGCACAAAAATGTTTGCGCTTGGTGGGCGTGCATTTACAAAGCGCTTGGCACAAGCACTGCGCATTCCATTTGATGAAGCAGAACTATTGAAAATTAAGTATGCATATGGTAAGCTGCCACAAAATGTCTCAGAACAGTTTTCACGTATATTGACACAAGACAGTACAGTGTGGCTGGGGGGCATTGAGCTTTCTCTTATGGAATTTGCAGAGAAAGATTTACTGCCGTCAAATATTTATCTCTGTGGTGGCGGGAGTGCATTGCCGGAAATTGGAAATGTTTTGCTTTCACAGGAGTGGGTGAAAAAGTTACCATTTACCAAAGCACCACAGGTCAATTTTTTGCAGCCAAAAGATGTGATTAATATTTTTGATCAAACAGGGGAATTGGACAACCCACAGGATGTGACACCGATGGCATTGGCAAATCTCGTGGTAGATATGTCGACAAAAGAAAAAACGATATCACAGGTATTACACCGTGCGATGCGCGATGTGCAAAAATAAGTATAGGTAAATTATGAACAACAATACAGGACAACAAAAAATCTATGTTGATCTGGAAGAAGAAATCACGACAGTTATAGAGCAGATGCGCCATGTGCGTGTCGGTGATATTGTTTTGGTTGTACCACAGCATGCACTACTTTTACAGAGTGTCGTGAATTTGAAATTGCTCGCACAAGAAGCACATAAATTGAAAAAAAATATTACCATCATGACAAAGGATGTCGATGGTGCAGCTTTTGCACAGAGGGCAGGTATACCAGTGCAACCATATGTGACAGAAGAAGAACCGTATCAGTCGCAGCATACTAGTGCAAAATCCACTACGGACACGGTACAGCAATCCACTGCACAAGTAGCACACGAAGTACGCCAGGCACGTGTGCAAAAACGAAAAAGTGGTAGGGTTCACACGGTGCAGTCAACAGTAGACACGAGTCAGTGTACCACAAACGTGCCTGATGTGCGTGCACCACGAAAAGTGACACACGTCGAAGGCATCGTACAAAAAAAGGCACCATCCCGTGAGGCACATGTACAGCATAGTGGTAGTACTCAGCGACAACTATCTGCACCACAAAATACACATCGCACACACACGCAAGAACATCAAGCAGATAATGCATTGGCACAGTATGAAAAATCACTGGAGGAGATGCACGTACAGAGTACAGAGAAACCGTTTTATCAACCGCAGCAACGGCAGGTTGGCACAACAGCGCATCCATCACAAAAAAAAGAGCTTTCTATAAAGCAGCGCACATATGAAAAAGTGCCACAACATCGCGTACCAGCATCACGTGCGCAGCATACAAAAAAGAAGATAAAACGAAAACAAAAAAGAGAAGCACATGTGCCGGGCAGTGCACATTTTATGCTGAAGGGTTTTATCTGTGCCGGGGTGACTTTGATAGTCATGATTGTGTGTGTTGTTGTTTTTCCAAAAACAGAGATTACTATCACACCAAAGGATTGGCATATTGATGAATATTTAGATCTTACCGCACGCACGAATCAGAGTGTGTATGATGAAGATCGACGGTTGATTCCTGCACGATTTGTAGAACGAGATATTACATTTACAAAAACATTTCCAGCAACAGGCAGAGGAGATGTGACGGCGCAAAAAGCACAGGGGACAATTGTGATTTACAATGAGTACAGTGAAAAGCCACAACCGCTCGTTGCGACGACACGGTTTGTCTCAGAAGATGGAGTGCTTTTCCGTTTGGCAAAACAGACAGTTGTCCCTGGGATGAAAAATGGCGAAGCGGGAAAGGTAGAGGCGCTTGTTGTTGCAGATAAAAATGGTGCAGGTGGGAATATCGGTCCGTCGCGGTTTACGATACCTGGATTTAATGGTAGTCCAAAAAAAGAGAAGTTCTATGGTGTGAGTGAAAAGTCGATGGTTGGTGGTGGTGCGGGTGGTGATGGCGTGGCGCTTGTCACACAAGCAGATATCGATCGTGCTGAAGCGGAGATGAAAACAGAAGTGCAGTCATATATAGAAGAGCAGCTGCGCGCAGTTTTGCGTCCGGATAGCGAAGTGCTACTCACTGCAGCGATGAAAAGTGACACTGTGCGTTCAGAGGCGAGTGTGGCGCCAGGGACGATGGGTGATGATTTTATGTATGAAATGACAGCACATGTGGCAGCTGTTGTGTTTACACAGGGTGATGCGCTGGCTGTGATGCAATCGCATCTTGATGGCAAGGTGGGGCAATATGATGTTACACAATTAGAGGTTGCGTTGGATTACGATGTTGCGGATGTGAATTTTGACGATCAATACATAAAAATGACAGTACAGGGTACAGCAGATATCGCATCTGTTGTCGATGTGGCGTCTTTTAAGGCGGATATTGCAGGTAAAAAACACGATGCATTGTATGGTGTGATTGAAAATACACATGGTGATACTATCGAAAAAATTTCTATAGATCGTGTATTACCAGGATTTCCGTCATTTATCGCCAATAAAATTTCTCGATTGGAGTCTATGACGCGGGTGCGTGTTGCTGATGAGGGCAGTAGTGAATAAACAATATTTTTTGTACACAAAACAGTATGGCAAAACGCATGTATACAGCGTATGCGCGCAATTATGCAGTGCAGCTTATCTCGTTTTTGGGTTTCGCATTTGGTTTGTCTATGGCGCTCCTGTCATATGTGATTTCTTCGTATTTTCAAGAAGTGTCAGGATCAGATAATGTGAGTCTTTTTTATATCTGTATATTTACAGTTATTCTTGGTACACTTTTTGCGTTAAATCATGTGATTGAACGTGTCGGTCGTGCAAAGACGTTGATGATTTTGCTTGCCGTACAAATCGGTGTTTTGTGTGCATTGCAATTTTTTGATATATCATTTTTTGGTGCATTTTTGCTCATTGTGTATTACGTTGTATACGGCATTATTTGGGTTATTTTTGATATTATTCTCGAAGCGTATTCTGAAGATGAAAAAACAGGGCGTGTGCGTGGGGCGTATCTCTCCGTGCTAAATATTGGATTTTTGATTGGTCCGATGCTATCAACGTATATACTGGAGCAGTATGGGTTTCATATGATTTTTACAGTGACGTTGCTGATCTATATTCTGATATTTCTCACGGTATTTGTAGCGCTCAATGATATCCAAGGGCATGTCGTCAAAAAAAATCTCTCGACCAAAAAGATTTTCAATCAATTTCGCGCAAAGAAAAATTTGTTTTATGCCTATTGCATCTCGTATACGCTGCGGTTTTTTTATGCAGTGATGGTAGTGTATATGCCACTCTATCTACGGTTTATTGATGTGTCGTGGCAAGAGATTGGGGTGATGTTTTCTATTATGTTGATACCATTTAGTATAGTGCAATATCCCGCCGGACTTCTCGCGGACAAAAAATATGGTGAAAAAGAAATGCTCATCATCGGCCTCGTCATTATGATTGTTTCGCTGGTGTGCATGTATATCATCAGTGTGCCGCATTTTGTGCTGTGGACGGTGGTATTGTTTGTCTCTCGTGTGGGAGCAGCATTTGTAGAAGCGATGCTGGATATTTATTTTTACAAACAAATCACTGACAATGATATTGCGATTATCAACTTTTTTCGGACGACACGTGCTGTGGCGTATATCACGAGCGCGGTAATTGTCGGTGTCGTGATGATGATCACAGATGATTTGAATTGTATTTTTGCAGTGTCTTGTGCTGTACTGATGTGCGGCTTGGGCATCGCGACACTTCTCAGAGACACTGCGGTGAAAAAATAATTTCTACTTCAGGCAGTGCAGTTCTGATGGACCCTGCAGGAATATTGATTCATGTGAGTTTTTTGTTTTAGTATTTTTTCTGTGTTCTTATGGATTCTGTAGGTGACAAAATACCAAGTAGGCACTGACTCTTGACAATTTTGGGGTTTTTGTATAATATGGGTGTACGTTCAGAAAAAGTCACATATAACGATTGTAGAAGAGGTTTTCTAAGTATATGAGGTCAGGATCTAGGAATGGAAATCGTGTGGATAACACCCTCTTGTTTTTTGTTGTTATGTCTTTTTTTTGAAGAATTTTTTGAATAATGTATGGCAAAAAAAGATACAGTGAAATTGGAGGGGGTCGTCGTGGAGACATTGCCAAGTACCACATTTCGTGTAGAGCTCGATAATGGGCATGAAGTACTTGCGCACATCTCTGGTAAAATGCGTGTGCATTACATCCGTCTACTGCCGGGTGACCGTGTACTTGTGGAGATGAGTCCATATGATCTGACAAAGGGTCGTATTACACAAAGAATGTAAATTTTGTTTTTAAAGAAATTGAGACATGAAAGTTCGTGCATCAGCAAAGAAAATTTGTAAACAATGTAAAGTGGTTCGTCGTCGAGGCCGCGTTTATGTGATTTGTGCAAATCCAAAACACAAACAACGACAAGGATAATTTTTTATAGATAATAGCAAGCATATATGATTCGTATTGCAGGTGTAAATATACCAGATGAAAAATGTATAGATATTTCTTTGACGTATATCTATGGTATTGGATTGACGACAAGTCAAAAAATTCTCGCAGACCTCGGTATTGATCCAACGACGCGGACAAAAGATATCACAGAAAAAGACGCAAATCGGTTGCGTGACGTGATTGAAAAAGAATTTAAAGTTGAAGGTGAGCTCCGACATGAGCGCAAGATGAATGTGCGCCGTCTCAAAGAGGTTGGGTGTTACCGTGGCACACGCCATCAGCGCGGTTTGCCAGTGCGTGGTCAGCGGACAAAGACAAATAACCGCACAGTGCGTGGCAATAAACGTGTCACAATGGGCAGTGGACGTGCTGCTGCAGCATCAAAGACATAGGATGCATTTCTTTTTTGAGGATTATAATGTTTTTTATTTAGATACGAAATCATGAGTGAGGACAAGACGACAAAACAAGATAATGACGTGACTACTGCACCAGAGGCAGTTGCTGCGCAACCACTGAAAAAGAAAAAAGGTGGTAAACGACAGATTCGCAAAGGACAAGCGCATATTCAGTCAACATACAACAACACAATTGTGACAATTACTGATCTCAATGGTGCGGTGTTGGGATGGTCTAGTGCGGGTTCATTGGGATTTAAGGGTGCAAAAAAATCTACACCATATGCAGCATCACAAATCGTCAATGATGTGGTGGAAAAGATTCAAAAAAATAATGTCAAAGAACTACAGGTATTTGTCAAAGGTGTTGGTGGTGGACGTGACGCGGCGATCCGCGCACTTGCTGCCAAGGGCTTTGAGATTAGTTTGATTAAAGACATTACGCCGATTGCACACAATGGGTGCACGCGTCGTAAACCACGTCGTGTATAATATTATATTTAGTTAACAGTATACAAGAATATGGCTCGATATAGAGGACCAAAAGCAAAGATTTGTCGTCGATTTGGCGAAAATATTTTTGGATCAGAAAAATATGATCGCATTTTGTCACGCAAAAACTACCCGCCAGGAGTGCATGGGAAAAGTTTTTCGCGCAACAAAAGTGAGTATGGCAAACAACTCATGATGAAACAAAAAGCACGCTATATTTATGGTGTGATGGAAAAGCAATTTCGTAAACATTACGAAGATGTGAAAAATCGTCCAGGTGTCACTGGTGATTTGTTGCTTGCGCGTTTGGAGCAACGTTTGGATAATGTGGTATACCGTCTCGGTTTCGCAAACACACGTCCACAGGCACGTCAGATTGTCAATCATGCCATGATTTATGTCAACGGCAAAAAGATGGATATCCCATCATATGAAGTAAAAGTCGGTGATGAAATTACAATCAATCCATCAAAAAAGGATAACGGCTATTTCAAAAACCAAGAACAGTACATCGTGAACAAAAAAAATACGCCAAAATGGTTGTCATTGGACACAAAAGCGTTGAGCGGTAAGATGATTGCGCTACCAAAACGGGAGGATTTCGATGCACATATTGATGCACAGGTAATCGTTGAGTTTTACTCTAAATAATTTTCATTTTTTTCTAACTAATTTATATAAAAAATATGTCAACAATTTCGATACCACAAGCATCACAGTATACGGAAGGGAAAAATCACACAGGTACAATCGAGATTCCTGCGTGCTTTCCTGGATATGGTACGACTCTTGGAAATGCGATTCGCAGAGTGTTGCTTTCATCGATTGAAGGTGCAGCGATTACTACTGTCAAAATCAAAGGTGTGTCACATGAATTTTCTGCAATTGATGGTGTGATGGAAGATGTCGTGCAGATTATCTTGAACTTGAAGCAGGTGCGTTTTCGCATGCATGGTGATGAAAAAATGACAGCGACATTGAGTGTGAAAGGCGAAAAAGCTGTGACATCTGCAGATATTGAGACATCTGCTGATTTGGAGATCGTGGATGGGTCACAACACATTGCGACATTGACTGACAAAAAAGCGTCACTTGAGATGGAATTTACAGTTGAGCGTGGAATCGGATATGTCCCATCTGATCAGTATGAAGTTGAAGAGAAAGAAGTAGGTGCAATTGTGATTGACGCTGTATACACACCGGTAAAACGTGTGAATTACAATGTCGAAAACATGCGTGTCGGAAAGCGTACAGATTATGAAAAAGTGACTCTTGAGATTGTGACTGATGGGAGCATCACGCCACAAGAAGCGTTTGATAAATCTGTAGATATTTTGGTAGAACAATTTAGCGCAATTTCATCAGGGAGTGGTATCACGGATGTGGTAGAAGATGATGTTGATGCTGATGTTGTGGAAGAAGAATAAGTAGTATTTTTGTAATAAAGTCATGAAACACCGAAAAACAGGAAGACAATTTGGGCGCGTGAGAGCGCAAAGAAAAGCTCTCATGATATCTCTTATGAGCAATTTGATCATCCATGGTCGCATCGAAACGACAGAGGCAAAAGCCAAAGAAACCAAAAGTGCGATTGATAAAGTCATCACAAAAGCAAAGAGGGCACAAGGAGCGAAGATGGAAATGATTCGCAAAATCGAAAACGACCTCTCTCGCCAAGCAGTGCAGGTTGTCGTAGAAAACATCGACAAATTTGATGCACGCACAAGTGGGTATGCGCGTGTCGTCAAAATGGCACCACGCAGAAGTGATGCATCACGTATGGCAATTGTTGAGTTGGTGGATTTTGCACCAAAAAATGATGCTTTGGAAAAAAAGATTGCACAAGAAGAACAGAAAGAAAAAGCACAAACTGCTTCGGATAAATAAATTATAACGATTGACCTAATAAAGACATGGAACGACAATATCATTTATTTGATGCCACAGGTAAGGTTCTCGGACGACTTTCTACAGAAGTTGCGCAAATCCTATCAGGCAAAAATAAGGTAGATTACACACCACACATTGATGGCGGCGATGCTGTCGTGATTATCAATGCAGATAAAATTCATCTAACTGGTAATAAAGAAACAGACAAGAAGTATTATAGTTTTTCGGGATATCATGGTGGTATCACAGAAAAGACTGTAAAAGAGTTGCGCAAAGAAAATGCTTCTGAGATTATCCGCAAATCTGTTATTGGCATGCTACCAAAAAACAAACTTGGATCACAAATGCAAAAACGATTGTTTATCTACAATGATGATAAACACACAAAGCAGATTCATGTGGAACATGAATAAGAACAACTAATTTAGATATATTATGGCAACAACCAAGCAAGCAAGTAAAAGTGAAGAAAAGACATTTGACGGTGCATATTACGCTGGTGTCGGACGACGCAAAACCGCTGTAGCACAAGTACGTGTATACTGTGACGAAAAGGCAACGACAGATATTATCGTCAATGGCAAGAAATTTGATGAGTACTTTACAACAGATGCGCAAAAGGATCACATTCTTGAGCCGCTAAAAGTGGCTGGCATGCATGAAAAGTGTGCAATCTCTATTTTGGTTAAAGGTGGGGGCTTGTCAGGACAATCAGATGCTGCAAAACTTGGTATTGCACGTGCGCTTGTGAAGTATGATGATGCACTGCGTCCAGCATTGAAAGCTGATGGACTGTTGACACGTGATGCACGCAAAGTGGAGCGAAAAAAGCCAGGATTGCGCAAAGCACGTCGTTCACCACAGTGGAGCAAACGGTAAATGGAACTTGTGGAGTATTTCATGCCCTTCACTTTTTTGAAGGGTTTTGACTTTTTGTGTTTTGACTTTTTGTGCATGATGTAGTAGTATGTGGGGGAGATAAATGAGATATTTATGACAGAAATATTATTAGTAGCACAAGCAATCGTATCAGTTTTGCTTGTCGTAGCAATTTTGATGCAAAATAAGGGCGAGGGCTTAGGTGCAATTGCGGGAGATTTTAGTGGATCGTATCACACAAAAAGAGGTTTCGAAAAATTTCTTGTACGTTCTACAGTTGTTCTTTCGGTATTGTTTTTGGGCATTGCACTTTTTACTGTGACAGTTGCTGCGTAGAAATATTGTAATGTGTAAATTTTGTTTATAAAACCTTTTCTTTGGAAGACAATTTTATCACCGCGAAAACTGTTTCACGCAACGAAAGAATTTACGTTGTGGCGTAAACTTGTTGTTGTTGCGCTTTTGCTAATTATCGTTGGCGGATTGTGTTGGTGGATTTTTTCTGCGTATATGCATTTTACAGTTGCACAGCCAGCACGTGGTGGTCAGTATGTAGAGGCACTTGTTGGTCAGCCTCGATATATCAATCCGCTTCTTGCACGCTCATCGTCAGATCACAGTCTCACGAAACTTGTTTTTGGGAGTTTGTTTGCGTATGATGCGCATGGTGTGCTACGCGAAGATATTGCTGAACGTTTTGATATATCTGATGATGCAAAAGAGTTTACAGTCTTTTTGAAAAACACCGTTTCATGGCATGACGGCGAGCAATGTACTGCAGATGATGTGATTTTTACGATTAATACTGCAAAAGATATTGAATATGGTGCTGCTGGCGTGAGTAGTGATATGCGTCTTTTGTGGCAGAATGTCACGGTGGAAAAAATCGATGATTTTACTGTGAAATTTACTTTGGATGAGCCAAATAGTTTGTTTTTGCATAGTTTGACATTTGGTATCATGCCAGAGCATATTTGGCGCGATGTGACACCAGAGCAATTTCAAATTGTAGAATACAATCAAAAGCCGATTGGCACGGGTCCATATGAATTTGTGGATATTGATATTAATGATGATGAGGATTTGATTGATTCGTATATCTTGCGTGCGTATGAAAAATATTACAAGGGCGAACCGTATATTACAAAGTTCATCACGCATTTTTATGGGACACGCGCAGACGCTGTGGATGCTTATGCAAAAGGTGAAGTGTCAGCAGTTGTCGTAGACCAAAAAGAACATGTTGATGCGTTGCGTGATGGTGCTGTGCAGCAGTCAATCGCTCTGCCACATTATTTTGCAGTATTTTTCAATCAGACAAAGAGTGCGCCACTTGCGTATGACGAAGTGCGCGAAGCATTGTCACGCGCTACTAATCGTGATGCGATTGTCACAGAAGTTTTTGGTGGTGATGCGGTCGTGCGATACTCACCGTTTGCAGAGGGTGTCGTGGGATATAACGCAGATGCGCAACAAGTGGGATATGACCCAGAGAGCGCACGTGTCCTCCTTGAAGAAAAGGGATGGAAGGTGCAAGATGATGGTATTCGTGCCAAAAAAGATGATCGTCTCTCTATTTTGTTGCATGTCAGTGGTAGTCATGCGCAATTTGTAAAAATCGCACAAATGCTAAAAGAGCAGTGGAAAGAAGTTGGCGTTGAGCTAAATGTGCAAGAACATGAAAAAGGTGATTTGGAAAATAATATTCTCAAGCCACGTGATTATGATGCGGTGCTTTTTGCACATCAGATGCGTTTTGAACCAAATCTTTTGCCACTGTGGCATTCAGATGAAAAAAATGACCCTGGTGTGAATTATGCCTTGCTTGCCGATGAGGATATGGATGCGGATTTGGAAAAATTACTGACAACGAAAGATAGTGAAAAACGAAAGGAATTGTACAAAAAACAGCAGAAAAAATTACAATCAGAAATCCCTGCAGTATTTTTGTTTGCACCAAAAATTTCATTTATGCACTCTGACGCAATCAAAGATGTGTCAGCGCAAAATGTGAACAGTTCGCGTGACCGTTATGCGGATGTGCATCTGTGGCATATCAAGGAAAAGCGTGTCAAAAAATAATTTGTAAAAACACAAAGCGATGAACGCAACGATAGATAAAAGCGACTTGAGAAAAGTGATCTTAACAAGCGCAGACCAGTTTGCAGAAGGTTTTTCTATTGCAAAAGATGTTTCTGTTGCAGAGGATTTTCAGCATGTGACCGTGTCTGGTATGGGCGGGAGTGCGTTGCACGTGGATGTGCTTATGACATATCTCGAGCACATTTTTGCCACAGACACAACGCACGAGCGCATCGCATTTTATCACAATAGGACGTATGCACTGCCAGCTGTTGCCTATGACCGCTGTCTCAATATTATTTGTTCGCATTCAGGAAATACAGAAGAAACAATCGCATCGTTTGAAGAAGCGATTGAAAATCATTTGCCATGTATCGGCATTTCATCTGGTGGTGTGATAGAAGACATGTGCAAAAAGCACAATGTGCCGCATGTTAAATTGCCAATCCCATATGAGCATTTTCAGCCACGTATGGCGACAGGACATTTTGTCGCAGTGATATTGCAGATTTTGATAAATACAGGAAAAATTTCTGATGTATCCACACACATTACGCAGGGTGTTGCACCAGACATTCATGCAGATGTTGTGTCATATGAGGAGGTGGGAAAAAAGTACGCACGGAGCTTGGTTGGCAAGACACCGATTATTTATGCATCTGATGCATTTCGTGCGCTGGCACTTGTATGGAAGATTAAGATGAATGAAAATAGCAAGGTGCCGGCATTTTGGAATGTTTTTCCAGAGCTTAATCACAATGAATTCGTCGGTTTCACAAATCCACAGGCAGATTTTGCAGTGTTCATGCTCCGTGATAGCAGTGACCATCCACGCAATATCGTGCGTTATGATGCTACGGCAGAAGCGTTGCGTGCAAAAGGGCTTTCTGTAGAAATCATTGAGATGATAGAGGGAGACATGTTCCGCAAGATTTTTTCAACGATTGGTTTGTGTGATTGGATATCGTACTATCTCGCATTGGCATACAATCAAGATCCAACGCCAGTTGACATGGTTGAGGATTTTAAAAAAGCAATTGCATAGAAATACGATGCACCGTGCACTTGCATGTATTGTGATTCTGTGCTATAATAATGTACTATATTACTACACTTTAGCAAGAGAGATTTTTGTATTATAATCTTTTTCTGTGATAGACACAGTGTCTTTTTTTGCAGCGATGCAATGAAATTGTAGTTTTTTATTTTTAATTACATACTATTTATTTGATATTTTATTTATGAAAACAAATCAAAAAAAAGCAGGCAGTGCTTCTGCACACAATAGAACAAAAGCACAACGTAGCACGAGCGCAAGTCGTGCAGTTAATCGTACAGCGCAAAAAAACGCTGAACGATTGCGTACACGCGCAACGAAAAAAAGAGTTGTCACAAAGAGTACGAAAAAATCCGTCAAACAGGCGCGTAAGTCTGCCACAAAAAAAGCACGGAGAAAAGGTACGCGCAAAAATGTGTTGCGGACAAATGCTGAGCGCATTGTGTCAGCAACATCATCAAATGGTGAGCACAATCAGGTGCGTATTCCAAAAAATGAAAAAGGGACATTGCGTATCATCCCGATTGGCGGACAAGAAGAAGTGGGTCGCAATATGACTATTTTTGAATACGGTAAAGACATTGTCATCGTCGACATGGGGATGCAATTTCCAGAAGAGGATATGCCAGGCGTGGACTATATTGTCCCAAATGCAAATTATCTCAAAGGAAAAGAACAAAATATCCGTGGCGTCATTTTTACGCATGGACACTTGGATCATATCGGTGCAGCGCCGATACTCCTTAAGCAACTCGGGTATCCGCCGGTTATTGCGCGTGATTTGACATTGGCACTGATCAAAAAAAAACTAGAAGACCATGATCCAGGGTCAAGTGAAAAAATCCGCACGATTAGTGTCAAAAATATTGATCGGAAAATTCGTCTTGGTGAATTTATAGCACACTTTTTTGAGGTGGAACACAGCATTATGGATTCGATGGGTGTGGCACTTGTCACGCCAGTTGGTACACCAATTCACTTGGGTGATTGGACAATTAATCATGACCCGGTTGAGGGTAATACGATTACCTATGAACAGCTCAAGAAATTCCCAGAGCCACGTATTTTGATGTTGGAGAGTCTTGGGTCAATCAAACAAGAAGCAAATAGTGAAAAAACGGTGCAGCACAACCTTGAGCAATTGGTAAGTGAAGCGCAAGGGCGTATTATTTTGGGGATGTTTTCGTCACAAATCAAACGTGTGAAATTGATTTTACAGTATGCGGAAAAAATTGGACGCAAAGTGGCGCTTGATGGCTATTCAATGCGCACCAATGTGGAAGTGGCGCAACAACTTGGCTATTTGAAGGTCCGTAAAGACTTGTTGATTCCAATTAATGAAATTAATCGGTATCCTGACAATAAAATTATCGTACTGTGCACAGGTGCACAAGGTGAACACAATGCGGTGCTCAATCGTATTGTGACGGACAATCATCGCTTTATTAAACTCAAAAAAACAGATACAATTGTCTTTTCATCATCAATTATCCCGGGTAATGAGCGATCAATTCAGCGACTAAAAGATAATTTGTATCGTAAATGCGACCATGTGGTGCACTCTAGTATTTTGGATGTGCACACTGGTGGACATGCAACGGCAGGTGATATACAAGCTGTTGTAAAGATGGTGCAACCACAGTACTTTATCCCAATCTACGCAAATTACTTCATGCTCAAAGAAGCAGCAAATCTTGCAATTAAAGACGGTTTCTCACCAAAGCGTATTGCTGTGTTGGATAATGGTGGCATTATCGAGTTTACCAAAAAAGGATCGCGGATTCGCAAAGAAAAAGCGGACTCAAGCTATGTTTTTGTCGATGGGCTTGGTGTCGGAGATATCGGACATGTGGTATTGCGTGACAGGCAAATGCTTTCTGAAGATGGGATGTATGTGATTACGGTGCTTATTGATAGCAAGACAAAAGACATTGTGGGCAATATGCAAATCACGTCACGTGGATTTATCTATGTCAAAGATAATTTTGATCTCGTCAATGAAACAAAAGTCCATGTCAAAAAAGTGATTAAAAAAGCAACGAGTAAAGACACAAAAATGGATTACCGACAGATAGAGAATGATATCCGTGACCGTGTCGGAGAATATCTCTTTCAAAAAACACAACGACGTCCAATGGTTTTGCCAGTGGTGATCGAGGTGTAGGTTGTTAGGGGATAGGTTATAGGGGAGAGGTGATAGGTTAGAGGTGGAAGGGGAAAAGTCGTAGGAGATGAAATAGGAGATGTGGCGATGGTGTCACATCTTTTGTTTTTTTGTGTTACAATGACACCGTAATATGTAGTGATGATTATGATGGAGACAAAGCGATTATTTTCTGGTATTCAGCCGACAGGCAATATTCATTTAGGCAATTATTTGGGAGCGGTGCATCAGTGGGTGCAGTTGCAAGACACATGCGATGCGATTTTTTGTGTGGTGGACTTACATGCGCTGACTGTGTCATATGACCCTGATGCACTGCGCAAAAATGTGATGGAAGTGGCGCGCGTGTATCTCGCAGCAGGGATTGACCCAGAGAAATCACTGATGTTTGTACAGTCTCATGTGCGTGCACACACAGAGCTCTGTTGGATTTTGAATTGCACGGCAGCGCGGATGGGGGACATGGAAAAAATGACGCAATTTAAAGATAAAAGTCACAGAGGTGGCGCAGAGCGTGCAAGTGTTGGGCTATTTGATTATCCTGTGCTCATGGCAGCTGATATCTTGCTCTACGATGCGGCGATTGTGCCAGTGGGTGAAGATCAAGTGCAACATGTAGAACTTGCACGCACGCTTGCACGTCGCTTTAATAAAAAGTTTGGTGATATATTAACTGTTCCACAAGCACAATTAACCACAGAGGGAAAGCGCATTATGAGTCTCACTGAGCCAGAGAAAAAAATGAGCAAGTCCGCGTCAAGTGCGATGAGTTATATCGCAATGATGGATGATGCAGAGATGGTGCGGAAAAAAATCAAAAAGGCTGTGACGGATAGTGGGGAGGATATTGTCTACAGAGATGATAAGCCAGCACTGAAAAATCTCATTAATATTTATGCACTACTTGCTAAGATGACACCAGAGGATGTGGAGAAGAAATTTGCTGGTAAGCGTTATGGCGATTTCAAAAATGACCTCGCAGAATGCGTGATAGATTTTCTCACACCTTTTCAAAAACGCATGCAGGATATTAGCGATACAGATGTGACAGCAGTACTGCAAAGTGGTGCACAAAAAGCCCACAAAATCGCAGAACAAAAAATGATACACGTGCACAGCGCAATTGGCATTGTATAGTTGATAGGGTAATATTCAATGTCAAAGAGAGGATGGGAGTAAGAGTTTAAAAAGCCTTCCTTGAGACTATGTGGTTGTGCACAGTTTGCATTATTGTAAACAAACAGTTAAAATGTAAACGAATATAAAAAATAACATAAAAGTATGTACAAATACGTTGCGTTTCTTTTTACTGCTATGTTTGTTATTCCACATACTGCACTTGGACAAGAGGGCGCAGTATCTGACATGGAAAAAACAGATGCTGTGGCTGAGGATATTTCTATAGAGAGTGATATCCTCGAACATGAATGGGCAGATATTGAACCGGTAAATGACGTCGATTGTTTTGACTATTATACATTTCAATCAGTGAGTGTGTCTGTGAGTCCTAGCAAGAGCCTTTTTCAGCCGGGTGAAAAAATGCAGTTTTCCGGAAAAATCATAAATAAAAATTCTTATCCGGTAGTTGATGGAAATGTGTATGTCAGGATTAGTAAAAGTAATGAGAATTTTTTTGAAGAAGGTCACTTTATCATTGATGAATTTTTTGCTATAGAAAATATCTCTATAGGTGCAAATGCAACGAAAGAGGTTTCTTTTGAATGGGAGGTTCCAGTGGAAATCACAAAGGGGACATATAATGTTGATTACTTTTTTTCAGTTGGTAAAAAGTTTAATCTCGGAGGACTACCGTTTTCAAATGAAATTGTCGCAGGTTCATCTGATTTCACAGTCGATTCTATAAATGAGGGTTTTTTCTTTTTTGATCGATCTGCTACAAAAATAAATGGTGAAAAATACGCACACATTGGCAATTGGCCAGTAGTGGAGAGTGGTTCTGACGTTGTTTTTACGCAGACATTACGTAATACGCGAAATCACGCTATAGAAACTGTTGTTGCATTTGAGTTGTATTTTTGGGATTCTCTTTTGGAAGAGGATAAAATTATGACAGAACATGTCGTTGTTAATGTGCCTGCAGGAGGAAGTAAAGAAGTGTCATACACTGTCCCACATGTGCAAGAGTCGGTATATTATCTCAAAACAACAGCTGAACACGATGACATAAAGACAATTGTAAATACACGATTTTCTACAGAAAATGGCCAACATGCCCGTCTAAACTATCCATCAATTACACAATTTCCAATTAAAAAAGGGGATGCATTTACAGTATTTTCCTGTTTTCATAATACGACACATGCAATGACAAAAGGATCTGTAAGCGTCAGCATTTCAGATAAAGATGGCAATGAAATTGCAAAAGAATCTTATGAAGGAGATATTTTATCAGCAATGAATGCTATCAAAAAAGATGTGCAAGCACAAAAGGATTATGACTATATCTCACTTTCTGCAGAAGTAAAAGATCAAAATGGCAATATTATAGATCACTATGAGACAGAATTTACGTGTGAGAAAATAGGTGATTGTGATAAAGAAGGTATCGTGCAGGGTGTGAAAGAAAATCCATTTTTACGTATGATCGCATTTGGCGTGCTTGGTGTTATTACTATTATTGTCATAATGGTTCTTTATAAAGTAATACAAAAAGGGAAAAATCGTGGTATTGGTGTATTTTTTGTTGCATTGATGTTATCTACACTGATTGGATTTGGATATCACACTGAAGATGCAGAGGCTGGCACATGGACAGCTACATCTGCAAAAAGCTATATACATGGAGCAAAAAGAGAGGGAGAACCTAACAACACAATATACCAGTATAATGTGGCGTTTGGTGCAGTGACATTGACAAATAAAATTTCGGGAAATTCTTCGACAACATGTGGTGGATCTATTACGTATACCTATGAGCCTCAGCTCACTTTTTCAGCAGGTGGTGGGTCATGGGACACGCCAAATGGTGCGATTTGTCATAGTTTGAAGTGTTTTAACAAAAGTCAAAAGCAAGATATTGTTGACACAAGTGGTAGACATCGTCCTGGTTGGATTAAGTGGGTGAGCCAAAAACCAAAGGTTAAACTGACATCAAGTGATACATCAATCATGACCTGCAGTGGTTTTACGTGTACTGCAAAGCCTGGAAAATCCGGTACTGTCACAATTAGAGCAGTATTTACTAGTGTGTGGGCAAAAATTTACTCAGAAGTATTGACAAAACCAGCACAAAAAAACCCGTCAGCAGAGTGTGAAAGTGGCACATATAACAGATATAGGTTTTGGTACTCACCGAGTAATACACCTTATGCAGTGACGAGTGGGTGCATTAGGGATGACTATCAATCACGAATGTATTATGACGGCAAGTGGGACAATAATAGTAATAACATGTCTTTAGCTGCAAGTGTGGCAACGTGGAAAGTCACTGTTGGTTCATGTGCGACAAACGGTGCATGTGGTAGTTCAGCACATAACAACTATCCACACACAGCAACAGGTCCAAGCACGCCACTGTGTACAGCTGGCACACCATCACCAGCAAGTGTATCTTTTCCATCAGGGCAATATGGTGCATCGAGCAGGGTAACATGGACATGTCGTGGTACTGGAGGTGGATCCAACGCAACCTGTGCGGCGCAACGTAAAGCACCAGATCCAGTACCATC
>PDWI01003795.1_pt1 | contig 20918 bp, 19 predicted proteins | sample 1430891 | NCBI WGS metagenome assembly PDWI01 (sample SAMN01162508, study PRJNA174530) | Oral metagenome, whole genome shotgun sequencing project. | biome: Marine environment; feature: Marine mammal; material: Swab sample of the gingival sulcus; isolation source: swab sample of gingival sulcus... | reverse complement strand
GTCATTCGCACTCGTAGCTCAGCTGGATAGAGCGTTGGCTTGCGGAGCCAAAGGTCGTAGGTTCGAATCCTGTCGAGTGTACCAAGAAAAATAGACTAGCTTTGCTAGTCTATTTTTCTTGACACCCTCAACAGGACGAACCTAAAAAATTTTCTATGAAAATTTTGGGTTCGACTTTTAAACGAAGGAAATAAAAGCACGAGTATAACGAAGTATTTTTATTTCTGAGTGATAAAAGCAAGCGAGCGAAGTAAAACGAAGCGAAGCGCTGTCCTGTCGAGTGCCGGGTGATTCGAATGCACGACTCGTGATGAAATCACTACAATAAAAACGGGAGCAAAAAGAAAAGGTCCAATCATGTGTAAATTGAACCTTTACTAGTCTTCAGCTTATTCCTAATAATCTAAAGGCTAGCATCAGACCTAATATCATGCCTGAAATCAAAAGAAGACTTGTTAAATTTTTATTGAGTTTTTGTAACTTCATGACTACCTCCTTAATTTAATATAGAATAACCTAAAACTAAACCTAACACAAAACCTATTACAAAACCCATGCTGAATATAAATAAAGCAGTCTTCGCTTTGCTCATTCATCTCACCTCCTTCCATCTTTTCAAACTGAGATAAATGATACTATATTATAGCATGCTTTGCTTATAAAGTCAAGCATTATCAATCATATCTTACTGTTATAATACTAATAATGATTGATTTTAAACTCAAAACTAGTTATCAGCCAACTGGTGATCAGCCGACTGCTATCAAACAACTGGTAGCTGGACTTAAAGATGGTCAAAAACACCAAACTCTGCTCGGTGTGACCGGCTCAGGCAAGACTTTTACGATGGCGAATGTGATTGAACGCTGGCAAAAACCAACTTTGGTCTTAGCTCACAACAAAACTCTAGCCGCTCAATTATTTGCTGAGTTCAAACAATTTTTCCCTGAAAACGAGGTTCATTATTTTGTGTCTTACTTTGATTATTACCAGCCAGAAGCTTATATCTCATCAAGCGACACTTATATTGAGAAAGATTCAAAAATCAATCAAGAGATTGAGAAGTTGCGCCATGCCGCCACCTCGGCCCTCTTGACGCATCGTGATGTGATTATCGTTGCCAGCGTTAGCTGTATTTACGGCATCGGCTCGCCTGCTAATTATCAGGACATGGCGATCACTGTTGATAAAAAAACTCCACGCCGCCAGGACAAGTTTATGCGTCATCTAAAAGACATTCAATATTCGCGTAATGATGTTGAGCTCAAACGCGGTACATTCCGAGTTCGAGGCGATGTGATTGATGTTTTTCCAAGTGGTCAGGATGATTTAGTTAGAATTGAGTTTTTTGATGATCAAGTTGAGCGAATTTCGATTATCAATTATCTGACTGGTGAGATACTAGACCGACCAGATGAAGTTACGATCTTTCCGAACTCTCACTTTGTGACACCAAAAAATCAGATTGAGTCAGTAATTGACAATATTCAAAAAGAATTCAAGACCAGACTAAAGTTTTTTAAAGACAATGACAAATTCCTAGAAGCGCAGCGACTAGAACAACGAATCAAATACGATATTGAGATGCTCAAAGAAACTGGTTTTATCAAAGGGATTGAAAATTACTCGCGCTATTTAACCAATCGCTCAGCCGGTGAGCAACCAGCTACACTGCTTGATTATTTTCCGGATGATTTTTTGCTAATCATTGATGAGTCACATATGACTGTGCCGCAAGTTCGTGGCATGTACAATGGTGACCGAGCTCGAAAAGAAACGCTAGTCGAGTATGGCTTTCGTCTACCAAGTGCCCTAGACAATCGTCCGCTCAAGTTCGCTGAGTTCGAGAATCACATCAATCAGGCAATTTATGTTTCGGCTACGCCAGCTAGTTATGAACTTGAACATTCGCCAAAACCAATTGAACAAGTTATTAGGCCAACTGGACTACTCGATCCCGAGATTTCAGTCCGCCCAACTGAGCATCAAATTGATGATCTGATGGAAGAGTTGGTCAAACGAATCGATAAAAAACAGCGAGTTTTAATCACCACTTTAACCAAGCGAATGGCCGAGGACTTGAGCCAGTATTTGATTGACGCTGGAATCAAAACAGCTTATCTACACAGCGAAATCGGCACTTTGGAGCGAGGAGATATCCTAAAAGATCTGCGAAGCGGAGTTTATGATGTTTTGGTTGGCATTAATCTACTCAGGGAAGGTCTTGATCTGCCAGAGGTCAGCTTGGTGGCGATTATGGACGCTGACAAAGAAGGCTTTTTGCGCTCAACTAGCGCCTTAATCCAGACCATTGGCCGAGCCGCTCGCCACGAGCAAGGCCAAGTTATTATGTATGCTGACAAAATGACCGATTCGATGAAAGTAGCAATCGATGAAACCAACCGTCGGCGACAAATTCAGCAAGATTATAATAAAAAGCACAATATTACGCCAAAATCGGTCAAAAAAGCCATTTCTGATGGCCTACGATCAATTATTCCTGAGACCAACAAAAAACCAAAAATCAACCTCAACAAGATTCCAGCCGATGAGTACAACAATCTAATTATCGACTTTGCTAATCAGATGGAATTAGCTAGTGCCAACTTGGAGTTTGAAAAAGCAGCTGAATTGCGGGACTTGATATTAGAAATAAAAGCTAAGCAAAATAAAAAAGCAGCAAAAGCTTGACTTCATTATAGAACTGTGTTAGAGTGGAACTGTTTAAATGATTATTACTTTCGTATTACTACGGAAGTAATTTTTATTTTGATAAATATCAATTTAAAATTCATCATATAAAACCTCCTTTCTCCAAAAAGTTAAACGCCAAGCAATTACTGCTTGTGTTAATTGTACCATAAAAAACTACAAAGCGTAAACAATGTAGTTTTTTACAATTAGTAAATTAATTTTAGAGATATTTTTGACTCAGTATCTTCAAATTCTCGTCCAACTCATAAACAAAAGGCTGGCCGGTGGGGATTTCTATTTTAATAATCTCTTCCGGCGTTAAACCTTCTAAAATATAGCGCAGCGCTCTTAAGCTGTTGCCATGGGCTGAGATCAAAACATTTTTGCCAGCTAATAATACGGGCCTGATTTCAGCCTCAAAGTAAGGCTCGAGCCGTTTACAAGTGTCAAGCAGATTTTCATGCAAAGGCAAAAGGTTAGAATCAACACCATTATATAGTGGATCATGAATTGGCGCTCGTTCATCTTCTGGGTCTAAAGCAGGCGGTCTGGTATCAGCACTGCGACGCCACAAGTGAACTTGTTCATCACCATATTTAGCTCGAGTTTCGTCTTTATTCAAACCCTGCAAAGCACCATAATGCCGCTCATTAAGTCGCCACGATTTTTTAATTGGCAGATCTTGACCTAACTCATCCAAAACATAATCAAGAGTCTTGTTAGCTCGTTTAAGATAAGATGTAAAAGCAACATCAAACTTAATTCCTGAGTTTTTTATTTTTTGACCAGCCTGCTTGGCTTCCTCGACGCCCTGCTCGCTTAACTCAACATCAGTCCAGCCACAAAAAAGGTTCTTTTTGTTCCATTCGCTTTGGCCGTGCCTAACTATTACTAATTTCATATTTCTCCTTTACTTAATTTGATCTTCAACTGATTGACGACTCGGTCGGCCAATAGATGATTCTCTAAATACTTATCAACCAATGACTGCCATAGCCGATCCTCAAAACAATCAGTCTGCCCCATAGTCTGGTCTAAATTCTGATAGTTATGACTAACATCAAATAAATTTAGTGAAATTACCGAAACTTGATAATTATAAGCTAAATCAGCCGTATCTGACCAAAAATCCAGTTGCGAAAATTGACCAAGCAAGCGCCGATAAGGATCAAAATCGATCAATTGATGATCAGAAAATTGAGCAAACTTTTGTCGCAGATAACCATCTTTTTTAGCAAAAGCTCGATTGATACTGCGCCAAGGCATTGGACTGCCCGCCAACTGCCAAACAAAACTTGACTGCGGCTGATACCAGGACTTGAAACTCTCATTAAAATTCATAACCGAATTTAGTAAATAAAAATTATTTTGCCTATCAGCCAGCTCTGTTGACGCCTCCAACAAACGAATCAACATTGCCAAGCCGTTATCAAAATCAAGCTGGTTGGGATTGATAACTATCTGAGCAAGCAGTTGATTCGATAAGATTAGTTGCTTCTCAGTCAAAACTTGAGCCAAGCGACTGTCCAAAATCTCAACCTTAACTGGCGTCAGCTCCATATAGCCGCGCTTTAAATTGTTGAGCAAGTATTCTTTAGCTCGCTTACTCCAAGCCGGACCCTCGATCACAAAAGCCACTTGCAAAACCTGCCCCAAATCAAATTGACTAAACAGCTGATCAGAGCTAGCAAACTCCAGTGATTTTAGTAGTTTTTTAGGCGGATTGTCAGACAACAGCCCAATAATAAACCGTTTTGATAAACCAAGCAGATCAAAATCAACTAGCTTATTGCCGATACCTTCAAGATTGGCTAAATTCTGCTCTAGCTCGTCATCTTGATTAATAAAAAGCTGATAGCTAACTCGCTTGTTATCAACAGCATATCGAGCCAGCAAAGCCTGATAAAGTTCCTCCGACAAAGTATTGCCCGGCTCTAGTCGCAGCTGGCGCAGCTTGTGGTTGATGTTGGTTAGTATTTTTCCGACCAAATCAACATCAATATATTGATTGGCAGTAGCTTTTTCTAAATCAGCAATCATCCGCTCAAATAGCGACCCACTGCTGTTAAGCAGTCGTCCCAATAAATGACTCATTAAACGCTCCTTTCGTTAATAACAGCTTGCTTGGGCAGAATTCTGGCTAAGTCATCAGCCAATTCTCCACCTGCCAAGTAAGCTAGCACTATTTGTCTAACAGCCAAGTCTTTGGCCTCCAAGTTGGTAATCTCAAAAACAGTTGAGCCAAATTTGATTTGACAACTCTCTGCTGTTTTTATAACAAAGTTCTCAACTTGCTGCTCCAGCCATTTCAGAGCCAACTCCAAATCTTTCTGATGGCTAATTTTTTGAAGCAATTTTTGATCAGTCACCAGCAAATCAACATCATCCAGCAAATAAATCAGCTTTTCTGAGACAACTGGTTGATTAAGGCAATAAATAACTTTTGTTTGATGGGCTCGAGCATAATGTAGCAGTTGATCAAGCTGTTCCAAACCTAACAGATTATCAGCTATCACAAAATAATCAAAATCAGCAAAATCATAGCTATTAATATTGAGCTTAGTTTGAGCCGACTCCAAAACCGAAATCTGTCGAGAAACTTTGTTATCTAACTTGACCACGCAATTGGTTGAAAGATTAGCCGACTGAATATAATCTAGCGAGACATTAGCCTGATTGAGTTGATGAACAATCTGCTCTGCCAAAAAATCATCACCAAGCTCAGTATAAAAAGACACTTGATGCTTCTGAGACAATATTTTAGCCACCTCAAAACCGTTGCCAGTCACTTCAAAATAATAGTCATCAGCCAGTAAATGACTCTTGTTGAGAGTTTTTAGATCAAAACTAGTCTTAAAAACAAAGCTAGCTTGGGCCTGACCAAAAACCAATATTTTCTGACTCATACTATTGTATCTCCCGACACCAAATCAACCAACGATTGATAGGCTGATTTTGGATCATTAGCTTTGGAAATGGCGCTACCGACATTGATGGTAGTTATTCCAGCTCGAACAATAGAATAAAGATTATTGATATTAGCACCACCATCCCAACCCAAAGTCACTTCAGGGTTAATCTTTTTAATAATTCTGGCCTTACCAGTCTGGAGCAAATCAGCCCTGCCACCCATCTGACCCAAGTGACCAGCAAAAATCAATACATGATCAGCCGCCTTAATCAACTCCGCCACCGATTTTGGCACAATATCAGGAGTCAAAACCAAGCCAGCCATTATGCCAGCTTGCTTCAGTTGACTAAAAATTGGTAATAAATCAGCTTCTAGACCAGCATGGAACAACACCATTCGTGGCTTAATTGTTAACAACCGTTCTAGATATTTGCTAGGCTGATCTACCATCATATGAATGTCAACTTGCCAGCCTTTAGGCCACCAGACTTTATCTAAGCCAATAGTTGGCTCTGGTGCTAAGCCATCAATAATATCAAGGTGAATTCTATTAGTGAATTTACTGAAAACCGTCAGAGCGTCTTTATAATCAGCCTCCGTTTTGGCTAGCACAGCTGGCAATATTTCGACACCCTGATAGCTCATTAGCCCAATTGATCCAACTTATAATTGCGACGATTAAAGCGAGGCGCATTTGCATATGGTGTATCCAAAAAAGCGTCAACAATCGCCTGCCATTTTTTATCATTATCATTGAGACTGCGTGCTGGCAAGCAGCAAACATTAGCATCCTCATCGTTACGGACAGCTTTTGCTTCTGAGACATCATACGCCAGTCCAGCTCGGACACCTTTAAAACGATTGGCGGCCATTACCATTCCTTGACCTGAACCACAAATCAAAATTCCATAACCGCCCTCAGTTAAAACCGAATGAGCAACTTTGGCTGCAAAATCAGTAAAATCATCTTCTGGATCAAAATCAGCATCACCAGTGTCAATCATCTGATATCTTGACGATAAATAATCAATAATATCTTGCTTCAAATAATAGCCGTTATGATCAGCGCCAATAAATATCTTATCCATCAATCAACTTTCCAACATTAACTACCAGCTCCAATAATCGATTGGAGTAGCCCCACTCATTGTCATACCAAGCCACAATTTTAGCCAAATCACCATCAACCAACTGAGTTAGATTGAGGTCAATCACTGAACTAGCCGGATTGCCAATCATATCTGACGAAACCAACTCTTCTTCAGTCAAATCAATAATTCCTTGGTAATAAGAGCTCTTAGCCGCTTCTTTGAGCGTCTTCTTAAGTTCAGCCAGTGTTGTTCTTTGTTTCAAAACTAAGCTTAGATCTATCAAAGACACCGTTGGTACCGGCACCCTAATACTCATCGCTTCCATCTTGCCATCAACACTCGGCAATACTCGAGCCGTAGCTTTTGAGGCGCCAGTAGTGGTCGGAATAATGTTGATACCAGCCGCTCGACTCATTCGCAAATCACGAGCCGGGCCATCAAGCGTTTTTTGAGTAGCAGTAGTAGCATGAACAGTCGTCATCAGACTCTTTGACACACCGTAAGCATCCTCCAAAACCGCCATAATTGGCGCCAGGCAGTTGGTGGTGCAGCTAGCGTTAGAGACGATTTGGTCATCTTTAGTCAGCTCTTTATCATTAACTCCAATAACAATCGTCTTAGTGTCGTCCTTAGCTGGTGCCGAGATTACCACTCGCTTAGCTCCAGCCTCAATGTGAGCCTTGGCCAACTCAGTCGTTCGGTAATGACCAGTCGAATCAATTACCACATCAACTTTCAGCTTGCCCCAAGGCAGCTTACTAGCATCTTTCTCACTAAAGAAATGAATTTTCTGATCATCAACTACCATTTGGCCATCTTCAGTAGCAACTTGGCGCTGATAAACTCCATAAACTGAATCGTATTTGAACAGATGAGCCAGAGTCTCAACCTCAGCCAAATCATTAATCGCCACAATCTCCAGATCAGGACGAGCCAAAATTATTTTCAAAGCGTGGCGGCCAATCCGACCAAAACCATTAATCGCAACTTTAATCTTTTTCATATTTTCCTCTCATTTATCATAAGCATATTATAGCAAGCATAAGCCCTTTTGTCTATAAAATATGGTATAATTTTAATATGTTAAGTTTCAATCTATTCAAGTTTGCTAAAAAACATTATCAAGGTGATGATTTGGTTTTGATTGACAAAGCCATCAAACTGGCGACCGAGGCCCACAAAGGCCAAAAACGCAAAAGCGGCCAGCCTTTTATCAATCATCCGCTTAATGTTGCCAAAATTGTGATCGAATGGGGAATGGATATTGACTCGGTCCTAGCGGCGATTTTGCATGATACCGTCGAGGACACTGAACTAACCCTAGAACAGATTGAGGCTGAAATCAATCAAGATGTGGCTAGGTTGGTTGACGGCTTGACCAAAGTTGGCCAGGTTCGCTCCAATATGAAAGACCTCTCCACTTATTTGCCTGCCACTAAAGATAACTTATCAAAATTATTGATTGCCACCAGTCAAGATATCAGGGTAATTATTATCAAACTGGCTGATCGCTTGCATAATTTGAGAGAGCTAAAATATCTATCAAAAGAAAAACAACTCAAAATCGCCCGTGAGTCGCTCGAAGTTTTTGCTCCAATCGCTGATCGAATCGGTATGGGGCGAGTTAGGATGGAGATTGAAGAAATCTCTTTCAGCTACCTTGAGCCAGAGCGATTCAACAAGCTACAAAAGCTAATGAAAAAGAAACTGGGCAAAAGTACTCGCAAATTGGGTCGAGTTCGAGTTGAAGTTGAGAAAAAACTGACCCAAGCCGTAATTGATTTTGAGATCAATGGCCGAGTCAAGAGCATCTACTCACTCCATCGCAAAATGCTCAAAAAAGGTGATAATATCGATAATATTTATGATTTAATGGCGCTGAGAGTGATTGTTAATAATAACGAGGATTGTTACCGAGTGTTAGGTATTTTGCATTCAATGTATAAGCCAATGGTGGCCCGAATCAAAGATTATATCGCAGTGCCCAAAGCCAACGGCTATCAGAGCATTCACACCACAGTAATCACACCAAACAAGCAGATTGCTGAGTTTCAAGTCCGAACCCAAAAAATGCATCGTTATGCTGAGGAAGGACTGGCAGCCAGCTTTCATTATCATGACCAGAAATCTACCAAAAATTATAAAGGTGGTTTTATTAGTCAACTGCCAACCAATCTTCAATGGGTTAATCAATTGCAGAATATCGCCAAAAAACTAGCCGATGGTCAACAGATTGACCGCGAACAGATGGCGGTAGACTTGTTCAAATATCAAATTTTTGTCTATTCACCCAAAGGCGATATCTATAACCTACCAGAGGGCTCATTGCCGCTTGATTTTGCTTATCTAATTCATAGTAAGGTTGGCAAACACGCCGCCGGCTTTTTGGTCAACAACAAAATCCACCCTTTTGACAAGCCGCTAGAAAATGGTGACCTAGTAGAGGTCATCACCAAAAGGTTTAGCAAGCCAAAGCCCGACTGGCTAAAATTAGTCACTACCTCCCACGCCAAACACAAGCTCAAAGCCCAACTGAGAATTAAAGACAAAAAATAAGCGACCTATTGCGGGTCGCTTTGGCATCAAAGAGGAATAACTATGTAGTGATTCTGTTCAAGATCAAATTCCAACCTACCTTTAGAGCTGTCGAATATATCTGTTTTAACGACTATATCTTTACACTCAAAACTGAACAAATCTTGTTCTAATATATAACTTTTTAGATATGAAATCTTTTGCTCATCCGTAAAACGGACCTCGCTACTAGTCCTCTTGCCCGTCCAAGTCAACCAACCAAACATACCTAAAACAAAACCAGCAAAAGTGTGATCCTCGATAATAATATCAATCTTCTCAGCTTTGTAACTCGTTATATTGACTACGCCATCAACTAGATTGCCTCTATCAAATGTAATTCCTTTCTTAATAACAAATTCCTCTCTTGACCTTAACAACTCATCATAATATGGATCCCTAGAAAAAGAGATCTTTGCCTCTAGCCTATTATTAAAGAGCTCTCTAAGGTGACTCACTATAAAAGATTTTTTCTGATATAAACAACAATCAATCTTTATTACGCTAATCCAATCTTTTGCTATATTTCTCATGTGCCTATCTAAGAATTCCTCAAAATACATATCTAACAATTTAGGATCTTTCTTAAAAACAGCGTCTATGATTTGATGTTTTATCTGTTCAACCTCTGATCTCATAGAATCAGAATCGAAATGATTCTCACGTTCATCGAAAACGAACACTTTCTTCAACTGGCTAATCTCATTACAATAATAAAGAGCAATTGATAGTTTTTTTAGCCTTTCTTCAATGGCGCCTAACCAAACTCTTTCCTTGTCGTCTAGATTATTAAAAAAATCTGTTACAGCTTTCTCGAATAGCCCATGTGTCGAATAACGATTTAAGAAATTACTAAGCTTAAGATTCATTTTGCCTGTCTGAAGATCGATATCAACAGATTCAAATAAATCATTCTTACCATTGTTTAAAAAACCAAGGATAGTCTCTAGCACCCTAAATGTCTCTTTGATTATTAGCTCTTGCTTCTCTGGAAATTTTTTAATAAGTATCTCCATCTCTTTACGAGTAATGTATTGATTTATACTTAAATAATATAACTCTTTTTCATAAGAAACTAACAATCTTGCATCGTCAACATGCCCTATTGAGCTTATCGGTTTTAAAAATCTTTCTAAAATTCCCATATTATTCCTCCAATTTTTAAGTTACAACCCAGACCTGCTACTGAGTTATTTACAGATAATCCAATTATCGTTTTTTTTTTTAGATTTTGCAAGCATAAACTGTTTGATTAGAACATGTGGTATAATTAAGTCATGAAGATTGTAGATAAAATATCGCTCAAAGAATTGCAGCAAATGGCGCAAAAAATGTATGGTAACTTAGTTAAAGCTGATATTGATATTGCTAACAAAATAGTGATTATTGATATGGACATGCATGTTGATGGTGAACAAAAACTGCTGGAGAATGGATCGAAACAAGAAGACTTATGGGGAATAAATCTACACCCAGATAATTTTGGAAATGATGATTTTATAGAGTTTGATAGTATGATTAACATCAGACCAAGACAGAATAACCCATCCAGAGATGTTTTAGATGAGAACATTCGTAATCAAATTATTGACATAATAAACAAGGTTGTCTATGAATAGCCGACATATTTTTGATAAAACCAAATGGCAGCAGCAATCAATTTTTTATCAAATGGGCAATATCGGCTCAGAAGTGGGGCGAGCTCTGTCAGCCAAAAGACGTGGCGACGAAAAAGCCATGACTGCCGCTTTTTATCGTGGACTAGATTTGATAGATGCCACCGTGGAAGGATTAATTAAGCAAAAATCAGCAAGAGCCAAAGAAGTCTTGCGAGCCCGAGAATTGTTCGCTAGGTCTATCGTAACTAATGAAATTGACCAAAAATTAGAAAAATATTTTATGGAATTTGCGATTGCCGAAAGACTAAATCGCTAAAAATTACAAAGCCACCGAGCTCGCTAGAGCCGTTCTAAGAGCCAGTGGTCCAACTTGTGTATCCCTATCTTAGTTTTTGCTATCGCCTCACCAGCGGCCTGTAAATGATACTAAACAACATTTTTGACTAAAAAGCAAGCGATTTTAGTATCAAAATTAGCCCCAAAACCAAAAAATCTGCCCAAAAGCGATTTTTCAACTTTTCTAATAAAATTTTGACTTTGAGCTGATTTTTGGTATAATGTTAATACTAAATAATTAATCTTTCGTTTGCCAAACTTATCAAATCAATCTATTTTATGGCGCAAATGAACAAAGGAAAGTATGAAAAAAGATAACAATTTTAATAAATATCAAAAATTAAAAAAACAACGCGAGCAAGCGCAAGCTGCGGTCAAGCAAAAACAAAGCATTAAAGTTGCTCCCAACACTCGCCGCGGTGAAGTTATTAGAGCTCAGCGAATGGTAACTAGCGATGTTTTGCTCCGCTCTTCGCAGCACATCTTAGGCAATCCAGTCAATAAATCAATGTTCAACGGCAACGATGGCGAGCAAATTACTCAAGGGATGCTCAAAAAAGCTCGACCAAGCAAAGATTCGGTCAAGATTATTCCAATCGGTGGCTTGGGCGAAATTGGCATCGGTAAAAATATGACCATTATTGAATATAAAGATGAGATGGTGCTGATTGATATGGGTAGCATCTTCCCTAATGGTGATTATCCAGGCGTTTCTTATATGGCGGCTGATATCACCTACATCAAAGACAATTTGCACAAATTAAAGGCAATTTTATTCACCCACGCTCACTTGGATCACATCGGAGCTTGTCGGCTAATGCTACCAAAGCTGCGAGTGCCGATTTATGGAACCGACTTTACTATCGGCATGATCAAAAAGCAAATGAGCGAAATTCAACTTGATTATGAGCCAAATTACAATGTCATCAACCCACACGACCATCAGAGTCACCAGATTTCTAAGAATTTGTCCTTTGAATTTATTCACGTCTTACACTCAATCCCAGGCTGTGTAGCGATTGTTGTTAGAACGCCAAATGGTAATATTTTGCATTCTGGTGACTGGCGATTTGAGGACGATCCAGTTGGCAAACCGTTTGATTTGCCACGAATCGCTGAAATCTCACAAAAAGAGGGTTTTGACCTATTTCTGAACGAGTCAACCAACATTGACAGTCCCGGCACCCATACCGTAACTGAGCAAGAGATTGGTCATAACATTGGTAAAATTATGGACGAATACACCAACGGCCGAATCATCGTCAGCTGTTTCTCAAGTCAGATTTATCGAATTCAACACATTTTGGAGGAAGCCAAAGCCCACAATCGCAAAGTAGCTTTTGCTGGTTATAGTATGATCAACAATATTGAGACGGCGCTTCGGACTAAAAAGATTAAGATTCCTAAAGATACTGTGGTTAAGATTGAAGATTCACTTCATATGCCAGACGGCAATGTGACTATCGTTTGTACCGGTAGCCAGGGCGAGCTCAACGCTGTGCTCAATCGAATGGTAACCGGCTCACATCGTTTCATCAAGATCAAGCCGACTGACGCTGTCATTTTCAGCTCCAACCCAATCCCAGGCAACCAGCCTCGCGTCGCTTCAACTGTTGATGGATTGCTACGAGAAGGCTCAATCGTGATTCAGCACGGCAAAGCTCATTTGCATGGTGTTGGACCACTCCACTTATCTGGGCACGCTTATTATGAAGACCATGTTTTGATGGTCAAAACTGTTAATCCACGCAATTATATGCCGATTCACGGTCAATTCCATATGCTGCAACACAACGCCGAAATGGCCAACCGCGTAATTGGTCTAAAGCGGGAGAATATTGTTGTTTGTGATAATGGTGATGTGATTGAGCTAAAGAAAGATAAAACCATTGCCAAAACTGGCCGAGTTCAGGCTGGCACTATTATTTATGACCAATCAAACAATGTTATCAACGAAGCTGTTATTAAAGACCGACTTCATATTTCTACCCAGGGTATTGTGATTGTGATTTTGATGATTAATAGCAAGACTGGACGACTGGCTAAAACGCCAGACATCATCTCACGCGCCTTTATTTATCTAAAAGATAACGAAGACCTGATGGCTCGAATGCGCCACTACCTAAAAATCAAAGTTGACAAAACTGAGCTCAGAAACACCGATTTCAAGCAGCTAAAAGCCGAGATTAAAGACGACATTTCACACATTCTGTACGATTCAACCAAAAAATCACCAGTTGTGATTCCGGTAATTAATCAGTTCTAATTATGGCCAAATCAGCAAAAATCCTACTAGGCAAGCTAGTCTCAAAAACCACCCAAGCGATGGGCGGAGGCTCAGCTTTGCCTGGTTTGGTGATGGAGAAAATTGATAGTGAATTTGTCAAAGAAAGCCTGACTGACTTGCCTTATGGCGTAGTGGTGATTTCTGGCACCAACGGCAAAACATCTACCACCAAAATGGCAGTTGAACTGTTACAGGCTCAAGGTTTGGTGGTTTTTACCAACAACACTGGGAGCAACTTTTTACGAGGAATTGGCTCATCATTGCTCAAAGAATGCGACTTAAGCGGCAAAATAAAAGCCGATATTGCCGTCTTAGAACTGGACGAGGCGCATGCAGTCCATTTTGTGGCCAAGATCAAGCCTCGTTATAGCTTGCTGCTCAATGTAATGCGTGACCAGTTGGACCGTTTTGGCGAGCTTGATAATGTCGCCCAAATGCTAAATAAGATCGCCCTAGCCACTACTGATAAAGTTATTATTAACCAGCGAGACTCTCACTTGGCAAAATTAGGCTCAAAATTAGACAATGCCAGCTATTATAGTTTTTCTGAGCAGATCAAAGACAAATTTTCTAGTCTAGATGATGAAGAGCATCAGTTGGGGCAGACAGCATTAGTTGAGCTGATAGACAGTCAGTCTAATCAGGCGAGATACAAAATAGATAGCCAAGTTATTGATTTAAAAACCAAAATTAGCGGCATCTACAACCATTACAATTTAGCTGGTGCTATTTTGCTAGTCAAAACTATTTTGGGAGATAAATTAGATAATAAAAAACTGCTAACAGCGGCTCAGAGAATTAAGCCAGCTTTTGGTCGAGGCGAGAGCTTTGTGATTGACGATAAAACTATTGAACTGGTCTTGGTTAAGAACCCATCTGGCTTTCAAATGTCGCTCAACTCTTTGACCGATAAAAAAGCTGCTATTATGATTGCTATCAATGATAATTATGCCGATGGTCGAGACACTTCCTGGCTCTGGGATGTTGATTTTTCAAAACTGCCAAAACAAATTTTGGCAACTGCCGGCACCAGATCAAAAGAAATTGCCAACCGACTGCATTATGATGAGAAACAAGTCCAATATTCTGATGAGAGTTTGAGCGAAGCGGTTGAGAAAATCCTAGCCGCCAAGCAAAGCAAGCGGCAGATTTTTGCTACTTATACAGCAATGCTCAAGACTAGAAAGTTACTAAAAAAAGCGCAAGGGAAAAAAGATGGCAAATTTGATTAAGATTCTCCAATTATACCCTAAAGAATTGAATGTTTATGGCGACGACGGCAACCTGTTAGTTCTAGAAAAGCGACTCCGATGGCGAGGCTTTAGAGTCAAGATTATCAAACATCAAGTTGGTGATAAAATGACTATTAAGCCCGACATTATCGTATCCGGCGGTGGGCAAGACTCTAATCAAGATAAGATCAAAGCTGATCTACTAGACAATGCCAAGCAGCTCAAAGAATGGATTGAGCAAAAAACACCAACTCTGCTTGTTTGTGGCTCATATCAGCTGTTTGGTCAATTTTATCAAACGGCTGACGGTACGAGAATTGATGGAGCTAATATTCTTGATTTACATACTATCGCTGGGCATAAGAGACACATTGGCAACACCATCATTGACAGCTCTAAGTTGGGCAGGATTGTTGCTTATGAGAATCATTCTGGATTGACTTATCTAGGGCCAAAATTAAAGCCACTAGGCAAAGTGATTAGAGGGGCTGGAAATAACAATTGCGACGAGCAAGAAGGCGTACTCTACAAAAATCTGATTGGGACTTATGCTCACGGACCAATTTTGGCCAAAAATCCTCAAGTGGCCGATTTTCTGATCAAAGCCGCCCTTAAAAATCGCAAGTTATCAACCAGATTGTCTAAATTGGACGATAGCTTCGCTCTGGCTGCTAAAAAACAAGCTAGCAGCCGCCCTCGCTAAACAGCGGTCAAAAACACTTTTCAAGCTGCCTTTTGATGGCAGCTTTTTCGGCGGCCGTTACCCACAAATTATATTTTTGTTTAACCTTGACCTGACGCGCTACGTACTGGCAGCGAAATTGCTTGTTTTTTGGCAGCCAAGAAGCAGCGTCAGAATCGGATTTTTGTTGATTTTGGCTGGCTTTGACTGCTATCAGATTGAGTGGATCGTTATAAAACTGATAACGAACAGCCTGAGAGAGCTGTTGAGCACCTTTTTGCCAAGCATCGCTAACCGCCACAATATGATCAATCTGAATTTGAGCACTACTGCCTAGACCACGACGGAATTCAATCTCCTCTCCACTATAATTATCTTTTAAAATACCCGAAAGCACAGTACAATTATCTTCAGCCAGTTTGACATTGGTCAAATCTCGCTGCAAAATCAAATTGCGCAAATCGCAATTATTCATCTTACCCCAGTTGAGACTAAACTGCTTTCTGGAGTAATTGGTTTTGGGAGCTCGGCCCTTGACTAAAAGCTGATTAAGCAGACTCAGAGCTTGCTTATCCGGCTCAAAATCGCCAAAGCCGACATCATAAGCGATAAAGTCTGATAATTCTCTTTGCAAGTCGGTTTGAGCGCCTAGAATATTGAATAAAATTAGAGCAACAAATATCAGAAAAGTCAGCCCACCAAATTGCCGTCGTCGATAATTCGCCATATCATAATTTTAGCATAATTATTGACTAATTTTGAGCTAAACGATATTATTTATCTATGCGAGAATATATAAAAAGACTGAGACTGAAAAAATACAAAAACCTCAAAAGAATCGAATTTGATAAAATTGATTTTGAGAAAGGGCACTTTCATTATACACCACGAAAAAATCTAAGAAGTATTGATAAAAAAGGATTGCTGCCACTAGTTGGCGAAAACTCAAAAGTTATTGAACGACGGAAGAAAGTCTTTTTCTCCGAAGGCGATCAAGCCACTCTTAAAATTATGCACGCCTGGATAGTTTGGCTCAAATACCGAGCAGATGGCAAATATCTATATGCCTTAGGAGAGTATTTTATGCGAACTAGATGGTTTCCGAAAATATTTATTGATATTTATATGAAAGTGCTTGACCACTCCGTAGTTAATGATTATTTTTCGCTCAAAGAATTAGATAGAATTTTGAGAAAGAGTGTTTATTTGAACTTAAATCTAGAAGAAGGTGCTGATTTCTCCTATGATGATTATGACGATGTTATAAAGTTCCACGATAAAGCTAAGCTTACTATGGTCTATTTCAGTGAAGATGAGCTCAAAAACAACAAAATGCTACCTTGGAATATGCATACTAAAAAAGATGTTATTATTCCACCTTCTAAAATCAAAATAGTCACTATCAATAGCAAGATTGTTAATGCCAAAAAGGTCTTGTTTCATCTGGCTGAACGAAACTACGACTTTGTTAAAGCCGAATTGCCCTTGCTTGATGCTTATTTCCAAAAATACTTGACCAAAAAGCAGCTAAAGACACTAGAAAGAACGATTGCTGATTAGATAAAATGAAAAACTCTCAAACTCTGCTATTGTTGCGAGCTATTAAGGCGGCCTCCTATATTTTTCTAAATATCTTTATGTCGCTTTATATTTTGGAATCGACTGATAATAACTTTACGATTTTTGCCATATATCACACCATTGCGGTATTTTTCATCGCCCTGACTTTTGTTATTAGCCGCCAGTTGTCTAATAATTACAAGGCCAAGCTGATTGGTTATCGTCTAAGCACAATCCTAAATTTTGCCTTCTTTGCTCTGCTAATTATCTTAAAGCAAGACTTGGCTAAATATATCTACTTACTAGCAATTTTTGACGGAGCGTCGCAGGGACTTTATTATGCTTCGTTTAATATGATCGAGTCAAGATTAATTAAAGAAAAACAGTCGGCCGCATTTTATGGCTTGGCGATGTCAGCCAGCTCTGTTATTAAAATAGTCTTTCCAATCTTGTTCGGGTTGATGATTAAAGTGTCTGGTGATATTAGCGTAATTAGCATTTTTCTGATTATGTCAGTGATTGAGTTGTTTTTATCTTACAAAATAAGCTTGGACCAGACAGAAAATATTCACTCTAAAACTAGTTTGCTATCAGCAATGTTGCATCCTAAATATTCAAATTTGGCTAAAGTTTTCTTTTTTAGTCAGTTAGTCAAACAAAGTCTGTTTTTGTTTCTAACTTTTTCAGTCATAATTTCGCTCAAAAACTCGCTCAATCTAGGCATTTTTGAGTCTATCTTTGGCATAATTGCTGCTTTAGCTGGCCTAGTTATGTACAAATACAAAAGTGAATATAATCGCATAGTTTATTTTGCGATGTTCCTAATTTTGTCGGCCTCAATTCTGCTGCTGTTTGGGCTCAAGTCTTGGCTATCAATTCTGCTTTATAAATTTTGTACTATTACTATTTGGCAAGTCATCAGTATGTTTGACCAATCTTCTGGCTTGAAAATCTCCAATCAGCTGCAAAAAGACGAGATTAATAAAGACGATTTTTACACCGCTCGAGAAATCTTTTTAAACAGCGGCAGAATGGCTGGCTATTTATTAGCTATTGTTTTAGTAACTAGCACCAATCTGTTCATCAGAACAGTCTCATTAATCATTTTGCTAATAGCTAATGGCTTGGTGTTTTATTATATAAAGAAGACAAACCAGCAGATTAATCAATTGATTTAAGACCGCTTTCGCTAGGTACGTCAACCTCACTAGAGCTGTTTTAAGAGCCTTTAGTTCAGCTTGTGTATCCCTATCTTAGTTTTTGCTATCGCTTCACCAGCAGCCTGTAAATAATACTAGACAACATTTTCAACCAAAAAGCAAGCAATTTTGATACCAAAATCAAAACTAAATCGACTTTTTTCGGGGAAAATAGCTGATTTAGCGTTTTTAGACAATATTGGCTATTAGATTGTATAACTCATCGTTAATCGATTCAATCGAGTGCATTTTGTCACCCTGATCGCATTTGATGACATCAAAATCATAAAGCTCAGCTAATTCTAAGTAGGTTTCAGCACCTTTTTTGATAAATTCAGTATTCTTTTCGTTATGGTCTAGCTGATTTCTTTGCTTGATTAGACCTAGTGAGATCTCTGGATTTACATAAAGTACCACCACTTTGTCTGGCCTTGGCAACTCTAGCAGATCAAATTCTAACTTATCAACAAAATCATAAAAAGCTCGACGACTCTTTTTGTCAGCCATCTTTGAGCCCTGATGAGCCATGTTGGAATAAGTGTAACGATCAAGAATTAAAACATCAACATCGCCCTTAAAGGCATAATTATGATAACGACGATCAGCCGCATAATATAATGACGAGACTTTTGGATCAACCAAGCTAGCATCATCAAAAAATGATTGACAAATCTCTGGTTTGCCCAAAAAAGCTCCACCTACCACTCTACCAGTCGACGACTGATAAACCGGAAAAGAAAAATGTCTGACTTTCAAGCCAGCTTTTTCCAACCGCTCAGCTAATAATTTGGATTGAGTAGCTTTGCCACTACCATCTGTGCCTTCAATAGCAATAATTTTCATTGTTTTTGTCTCCCTTTAGTTTTTGATACTTTTATTTTATCAAAAAGCTAAGCATAAAGATAATGTATTTTTTATAACGGTTATTTTGACCGCTATAAATAACTTATTTATTAGTTTTTGTCTGATAACAAAAACAGATCTCTACATGCGCTGCGCTTAGTCGAGATGGGCATAATTGTAAAAAAGTGTTGTTTTTTCAAGATATTTTCCTCTGTTATTTACTAAAACTTATGAAAGTGTTTCCATAAGTTATATGAAAAGAAAGTTAAAATGCATTAAATGTGGGCTTAAAAATACAAGAAAAAATGGCAAGACCAAAAATAGTAAACAGCGCTATTATTGCAAGGATTGCAAAGCTAGTTTCGTCATTAAAAGATCAGACACTAGACAGAGAAATTACAAAGTGTGGTTTAATAAATACTTAGAAGGTTACACATATAAAAAATTGAGTGAAATATCTAAATTATCGGCTAAGACTTTGTGGACTATTGTTAAAAATGAGTCTAATAAACCAGTTTTGGCTAATGTAAATTACTCTAATTACAAATACTTAATCTTTGATGCTAAATATCTCTTTGGTAGAAAATACTGTTTAATCATTCTAATGGATGCTTTAACTAACATTCCTATAGCAGCTAAAGTGGTTAAATCTGAGACCAGAAAGTATATAGAGCCGTGGCTTGAAGAATTAAAGAAGAATGGGTTAGAGTCCATTTCTGTTACCACAGATGGCTTAGACACGGTTAGAAAGGCTTTTGAAGTAGTATTTCCTAACATTATTACTCAGAGATGTTTATTCCATATTAAATTACAAGGTCAGAAGTGGCTTAGAATTCCACCTAGAACTGAGATAGGTAAAGAATTAACTGCCATGCTTAATAGATTGATGCTTGTAAAGAATGAACAACAAAAAGAGCAATGGATTAAAAGCTATTTAGATTTAAAAATAAAGTATAAAGATTACTTAGATTATCTATTGTCTAAGCCAGCTAAACAGAGTTTCAGAAAACAATTGAATTACTCTAAGAAAGACAATTATAACTCTGTTAAAGATACTCTTAAAATTAGAACTGCCATAGAGAAAGATTTACTCAGTACTATAAACTTGATAGACAATGCTCTGTCTAATATGTTTCATTATTTAGAAGACAAAAACATAGTTAGAACCACTAGCCCAGTTGAAGGCTATTTTAAGAAAGTTCAAAAGATTAAAGGCTTTAATCATTGTGGCCTTACAGAAGATCATTTATTCAAAATACTTGAACATAAAATAATATATGATTTTAATAAAAATAATGAACAAAAGTAATCAAAAAACAACACTTTTTTACAATTATGCCCGAGATGACACCCCCTCTCTGTCATCCCCGACAGGCACATAGCCCTGGTCGAGGATCTGATACAAAGCTGATTATTAATTGACTGGATTCTGAATCAAGTTCAGAATGACATAAATAAACTATTTTCAAAAAACATTAAATACATAGTCTTTAAAAACAAAAATTAAAATTATAAATAATATAAGCAAGAATAAAGATTTTTTTGAATAGTTATCTTGATGGGTCTTGCCTCGAATTAAAATAAAGCCCAACTCATCAATAAAGAGCGCTAGCCCAAATATGTAGACTAGATGGTTTTTAAATAAAAAGCCGATTACAATTAATACAATCCCATACATATAGTGATGTAATCTAAGACCTTTAATGGTTGGACTTGGCTTAGGAAAAAAGAATAAAGCAATCCTAACAAAACAGATAGTTATTAAGAATATAAGAAAGCTTAACATGCTCTACTCAATAAACCCATCACTCTGATGATGCCATAAGTTAGCATAAATACCATCTTTTTCTAGTAATTGTTGGTGTGTGCCGTCTTCTACTATCTTACCTT
>PDWI01003794.1_pt1 | contig 20923 bp, 15 predicted proteins | sample 1430891 | NCBI WGS metagenome assembly PDWI01 (sample SAMN01162508, study PRJNA174530) | Oral metagenome, whole genome shotgun sequencing project. | biome: Marine environment; feature: Marine mammal; material: Swab sample of the gingival sulcus; isolation source: swab sample of gingival sulcus... | reverse complement strand
AGTTACTATCCTCTTGTCCGCGCTCTGCCGGGAAGGCAGAGCCTTCGGGGTGTGACGGTTGCTCGGAAGCGGCTCGAGTGAGTGTTTCTGCCTCGCCGCTATCTCCGCCCATGACCCCGCGAGCATACGGTCGGTCGCTAATTACCAATCTATCTTGACCGACCTCTGCCGGCAAGGCAGAATGCTCGTCGGTGTCATGGTTGTCGCTAGCGATTCGACTAGGATCAGCTTCATTGCCTCGCCCCTCCTCGCGCCCATCATCCCCCGAACGTTGCTCAATACCGGTTCGAGTAGGCGCTTCCGCCTCACCGCCGTCTCCGCCCATCAATCCGCGGGTATACGGTCGGACAGCTAGTTGCCATTCTCCTTGTCCGACCTCTGCCGGGAAGGCAGAATACCCGCTGGATTGACGGTTGTCGGTGGCGGCTCGAGTGGGCGCTGCTGCCTCACCGCCGTCTCCGCCCATCAATCCGCAGGTATACGGTCGGTCGCTAACTACCAACTTATCTTGACTGACACTAGCCGGGAAGGCAGAGCCTTCGGGGTGTAATGGTTGTTCGGAGATGGCTCGAGTGGGATCAGCTTCGCTGCCTCCCGAACGCTGCTCAGCTTTCATCAGCAGCGCTTGTCGCTGGGCGACGCCGAAGCGGTGCTGTTCGTCGATGACGACGAGGCCGAGGCGGGCGAAGTTGACTGCATCCTGGATGAGGGCGTGTGTGCCGACGATGACATGGGCGTCGCCTTGCCTGATGCGTGTGTATAGTTCCTGGCGAGCTTTGCCTTTGACGGCGCCGACGAGCAGGCCGACGCTGATGCCAAATGGCTCGAGCAGACCAGCTAGGGTGGCGGCGTGCTGCCGGGCGAGGATTTCGGTGGGTGCCATTAGGGCGGTTTGGTAGCCGGCCTGCGCGGCGCTGAGGGCGGCGATACCGGCGACGACTGTTTTGCCGCTGCCGACGTCGCCTTGGAGCAGACGGTTCATCGGCACGCCCTGCTCCATGTCTTTGATAATTTCCCACGCGGCGAGGCGTTGCGCGTCGGTCAGCCGAAATGGCAGGTCGGCGACGAATTGTTTGACAGCCACCTGGTCAAATGGAATGGGCGGGCTATGTAGTCTCGCATTTTCCTGGCGGTTGAGCTGACTGGCTAGTACGAGCTGAAACAGCTCCTCAAAGCCGAGGCGCTCTCGCGCCCTGGCAATATCGTCGGTGGTGCTCGGAAAATGCAGGCCGAGTATGGCGTCGCTGTAGCTGACGAGGTCATGCGCGCGGACGATCGACTCGGGCAATGTATCGGGCAGCATCGTCATCACGGGCTTTAGCTCGGTCAGGACTTTTCGCACCAGCTGGCTTTTTAGGCCCCTGATCGCTGGGTAGATCGGCACGATCCGATCCGACGAAACCGGCAGCTCGCTCACCCGCTCGGCGCTCGGGTTGGTCAGCTGGTAGCGATTGTAGCGAAACTCAAATTCACCCGAGAAATAGTACTCCTCGTCGTCTTTGAACTGCGTCGCCCGGTATGGCTGATTGAACCAAACCGCGCGCAGTTTGCCGGTACCGTCGTCGAGTACGGCTGTCGTCACGGTCATGGCGCGGCGGACGCGTTTGACGTCGATTGATTCGACGCGCGCTCGGATGGTGCGCTTGCCCGGCGTGATATTGACGATCGTCACGACTTCTGAAAAATCCTCGTGTTTTCGCGGCAAAAATGTGATGAGATCGCCGATAGTATATAGCCCAGCCGCTGCGAATTGCTCGGCTGTTTTCGGCCCGACGCCCTTGAGCGCGGTCAGGTTTGTCGCGAGCGAGGGCATTTTGGTCGATAGCCTCCTGGCGCCGCACTACGCTACGCTGACAATTCCCTCGATCGCATAGGCGGTGTCTTGCCACTTTTCCACGGCGATGCAGTCGATGCCCATCTGCTCGACGGAGTAGTCGTTTCCGCCGGGCATGATTTTGTCGCCCATGAATAGAATGTCTTCTTTGCGAAAACCGGTGGCTTGCATCAGTTTGTTGAGACCATATGCCTTGTCGATACCTGGCAGAGTGACGTCGATCGATGTCGCGCCGGCTATATTGACGCTAAAATCAGGCAGCCGTTTCTGGACGAGCTCAGCGACTTTGAGGCGTTTTTTCATGTCTGGATCCCACGTGTCTTTGAGGCGTAGGCCTTCTTCGCCGAGCATGGCAACGACTTCTTGGCCGAGCGGCGACATCGTGATCTGGCTGTCGCGGTCTTCGATCGTCGGGCCGTAGGTTTTTTTGATCTCTTCTCCGGCCTGTGCCCAGCTTTCCTCCAGGGCGGTGATGATGCGTTTTTTGTCCTCTGGCGTGAAGTCTTCGGAGTATTGTAGTTTCCACTCGCCGTCTATGAACCGGTAATAGCGCGTGCCTGTCGTCGGCAGCAGGTGCAGTCGCTCGAGCAACTTCGGCTCCGTAGTGAGCTGTGTCAAAAACTGCCGTTGGAATAGCTCATATTTGGCGCCAGAAATAACACAGACGTGATATTTGGCAAGCAGCCTATCAAATAGCGCTACCATGCGGTCGTCGAAATGAGATTTGCTCGGCGCGAGCGTGCCGTCTAGGTCAAATGCGATTAGTTTTTTTGCTGTCATGATTTCCTCCTATGTAGTGCGGGCGAGCACAAATGTATTTTTACCTTTTTTGATCAATGTAGTCTGGGTGAGCAATTGGTCGGAGTTGAGCTTGGCGCCGTCCAGGCTGATCGCACCGGAGCTGATCAGGCGGCGAGCTTCGCCTTTGCTGGCGCAGGCGCCGGATGCGGCGAGGGCGCTGACGACAGTCTGGTCTGCGCTGGTTGTCGGGATTTCGCGGGCGAGTTCGTCGAGGTCGTTGCTCGAGAGCGACGCGAGTTCGGCGTTGCCAAACAACACGTCGGTGACGCGCTCGACTGATTGGCGGCGATCCTGGCCGTGGACGAGATCGGTGACTTCGCGGGCCAGCGTTTTTTGGAGTACGCGGCCGGCCGGGTCGCGGCGATGGTCGGCGATGAGCTGTTCGATGGGGCCGCGCTCGAGCATGGTGTAGATTTTTATCAAATCTTCGCTGGTTTCGTCGTCGCAATTGAGCCAGAATTGGTAGAACTGGTACGGACTGGTTTTTGCGGGATCGAGCCAGATGGCGCCAGCTTCAGATTTGCCGAATTTGACACCGGTCTGTTTGTTGATGATCAACGGCGTGGTCAGCACGTGCGCTTCGGCGCCCTCGAGTTTGCGGATCAGCGAGACACCGGCGATGCTATTGCCCCACTGGTCGGCGCCGGCTAGCTGCAGCGTGGCGTTTTTTTCGCGGTAGAGATGGAGGAAGTCGTAGCCCTGGATGAGCGCGTAGCTAAATTCGGCGTAGCTGATGCCGTCGCCGCCGTCGCCGATTCGGTGTTTGACAAATTCGCGGTCGAGCAGCTGCGTCATGCTCATATGTTTGCCGATTTCGCGCAAAAACTCGAGGTAACCCATATCGCGAAACCAGTCGATATTGTCGACGATTTCGAACTCTTGCCCGGCAAAGATCGTTTGATACTGCGCTTCGAGCGCACGGACGTTGGCGGCGATTTCGTCGAGCGACTTGAGTTCGCGCTCTTGTTTTTTGCCGTCTGGATCGCCGATCAGGCCGGTTGCGCCGCCGGCGAGCAAGATCGCCTTGTAGCCATGACGCATGAAATGCCGAACCATCATGGCTGGCGCCAGGTGGCCGATCGTCATGCTGTCAGCACTCGGGTCGACACCCCAATACAACGTCCGCGGCTGGTTGATCTCTGCTATGTCGGATAGGGTTGTTTGATTGACGAAGCCGCGCCACGTCAGTTCATCGGATAAACTCATCATGTCGACCAGTATAGCAGAAAGCGGTTGCATAGTACGTGGTGGACAGTGCTATAATAGAGTAAAATAGCGCTGATGGGAGTACAACGTGACAAAAAAATCATCCACTAGACGCAAAGCTCGTGCAGTGAGTGTATACTCAAACCTCGCGAGAAAGCGCCGCACCAAAAAAGACCGCCGGTCGCGCCAGCGAGCCGAATATTTGGCGAGTTTGCCAAAACATCCTGTCAAACGCCTGCTCTATCGCCTGCACCCCAAACGCGTTGCGGCGTTTTGGTTCAGCAAACGCGGCGCCATAACACTCGTCAAGCTGGCCGGTATCGGTATATTGCTGATGGTGCTGCTCGTCGGCTCAATTTTTGCCTACTATAGAAAAGACCTCGAGGCAGTTCGCCCAGGCAAAATCGCTGAGCGCGTACAGACGACCGTCACCAAGTACTATGACCGTAACGGCGAGCTACTCTGGGAGGACAAAGGCGACGGCAACTACCGTCTCGCCGTCGACAGCAATGAAATCTCCAAACACATGAAAAACGCCACCGTCGCCATCGAGGACGAGGACTTCTACAAACACGGCGGCGTCAGCCTAGTCGGCATCATGCGTTCGGTTTTCAACAACGCCCAGGGCGGCTCTGTTCAGGGCGGCTCCACCCTCACGCAGCAGCTTGTCAAACAAGTCTTTCTCGCCGAAGAAGCCCACAAACGCGGTATCGATGGCATCCCGCGCAAAATCAAAGAAGTTATTTTGGCGATGGAAGTCGAGCGCATGTACAGCAAAGAGCAAATCCTCAATCTCTACCTCAACGAATCACCATACGGCGGCCGCCGCAACGGCGTCGAGTCGGCTGCGCTCAGCTATTTTGGCAAACACGCCAAGGATTTGACGCTAGCCGAATCGGCCCTGCTGGCAGCGATCCCTAACGAACCGCCGCTCTATGACCCGTACACCGGCAACAACAAAGCACTCATCTCGCGCCAGCGGCTGATTCTGAGCAAAATGGTCGAGCGCGGCTACATCACTCAGGATGAAGCCGACGCCGCCAAAAAAGTCGCCGTCCTCGATACGCTGCGTCCAATCTCTGACCAGCTCGAAAATATCAAGGCGCCGCATTTTGTCCTGATGGTCAAGTCGCAACTCGAGAGCGAGCTCGGCACTGCGATCGTCGGCCGCGGCGGGCTCTCCGTCAAGACGACGCTCGATTACCGCATCCAGAAAAAGCTCGAAGAAGCCACCAACGCCATGTTTGAGAGTCATATGCCAGCGACGTATGGCTTCACCAACGCCGCCTCGACTGTCGAGGATGTCAAGACTGGGCAGATTGTCGCGCTTCTCGGCAGCCGAGATTTTCGCTACCCAGGTTTTGGCGAGGACAACGCTGCGCTGGCATCGATTCAGCCTGGATCAACCATCAAGCCGCTCGTCTACGCAAAGCTATTTGAGGACAAAGGCTCCGACGCACAAAATTTCGGCGCCGGTAGTATTTTGGCCGACGACCGCGGCGCCGACAAGATTTACGGCGCCAAACTCCAGAACTGGGACGGCAAATACAAAGGCTCTATTCCGATTCGTTATGGCCTAGCCTGGTCGCGCAACGTGCCCGCGGTCAAGGCGATGTACATCAGCGGCGTCGACGAAACACTATCATTTATTCGCGATATGGGCGACTCGAGCTACTGCACCGTCGGTCAGGAAGCGACTGTCGGCCTGGCAGCAGCCATTGGCGGCTGCGGCGCCGTTCAGGTCGAACATCTCAATGCGATCTCGTCGATCGCTCGCCTCGGCGTCTACAAGCCATACAGCACCATCCTGGAGGCAAAAAACACCCAAGGCGACGTCCTCGTCAGCTACAAAGAATCCAGCAAACAAGTCGGCGATCCGCAAGCAACCTACATCGTCAGCGATATTCTCTCTGACGCTGGCGCGCGGCGCGGCGCGTTCGGCGGCATCAGCTATCGCCTGTCTGTCGACGGCGTCAAAACCGCAACCAAGACTGGTACGAGCGACATGGACACCAGTCCAAAAGACCTCTGGATGGTCAGCTATAGCCCAGTACTCTCGATGGCGACATGGCTCGGTAATCCCGATCCGCGCGCGCTTTCGAGCCGAGCCAACTCGACGTTTCCAGGCGAAATCATCCGGCCTGTCATGCAGTTTGCTCACGCCGAGGTCTACCAAAAAGACGGCCGTTGGAAACCTGGCGACTGGCTGACGCAGCCAGCCGGCATCCAGCGCATTCGCGGCGACATTTATCCGTCATGGTACAACAAGTCGTCTGGACGCAAGAGTACCAAGATGACGTTTGATCGCGTCTCCAAAAAGCGCGCGACCGATTGTACTCCGGGTTCGGCGCGTATCGAGATCGATGTGATCACCGTCAAGGATCCTGTCAGCAAAAAAGTCAGCTACCTCGCGCCCGACGGCTACGACCCGCGCAAGGAAGACGACAAACACTCGTGCGATGACGCCAAGCCGAGCGTTTCAGTCTCGACCTCAGGCAGCGGCAAGCGTATCTACGTATCGTACAAACGCGGCCGGTTTGAGCTCGACAACGTATCAGTCGAGGTCAACGGCTCCAATATCGCGACATTTGCCGCCTCATCATCTGGCTCAAAGACACTGACAAACTCTGTCGATGCGGATCGGCTCAAGATCACCGTCACCGTGACCGACAAGGGCTACTACACCGATCAAGCGTCGACTACTGTCAACAACGATTAGTGCAGCCCACATGTTTGATCGTCGATCGGCTACTGCGACGAGCGGTTGGCGAGCTCGACAAACGATGCTTCTTGTTTGAGCGCGCTTTTGCGGCGCGGTGACGATTGCCTCGGTGTCGATGAGGGAGCGTTTGGCCGCGGGGTGCGCGTCTTGGCTGGTCGTTTTTGGCTTGCTTGGTTTCCAGCAGCAGCGCTGTTTGGAGATTTGGTAGTGTTGCGAGCGGGTGCTGGCCGTTGTTTTGGCGGACGAACTGGTTCGCGAGTCTGGTTTTTCTTGGCGGCGGCCGGCTGTTTGGCTGAAACGAGACGAGCAAACATCATTCGCCCAGCTGCAGTCTGCAGACTGCGGATAATTTCGACTTGTGCAGAGCTACCTATCAGTTTTCTAGCCTGTTCGACGACAACCATCGTGCCATCATCGAGATGACCGACGGCTTGGTGGCTGTCCGAGCCTTTGCTGGTGAGCTCGAGCGTCAGTTTCTCGCCTGGGAGGTATGTCATGCGTAGCTGCTGAGCCAGCTCGTTGACGTTGAGTACGTCGATGCCTTCGACCTGCGCGACTTTGTTGAGATTGAAATCAATCGTGCACAGTTTGCCGTCGTACTGCCGCGCGAGCTTGAGCAGCCTCGCGTCGACGCCTTCGCGCGCGGGCGTGTCGTCTTGCATGAGCTCGAGCTCAAAGCCTTCGATCGACTGCAGCGCTTTGATAACGTCGAGCGCGCGGCGAGCTCGTTCGCGTTTTTCGCTGTCACCGTTGTCTGCGAGGAGCTGCAATTCGCCGACCACCGAACGCGGTACGACGGCGAGTCCCGGGAAAAAGCCGGCTTCGACAATTGCCATAATCCTTCCATCCATCAGCACAGACGTGTCGATGAAGACGCGCTCTGCCCGCTGGCGGGTCACACTGCGCTGCGACGCAAAACTCAAGTAGGTGATGAGCGCTGCGACGTAGAGCAGCAGCAATAGTACGATAATGTCAGATAATTCCATTTATATAAATCCTTTCGTATACCGTTGCTACGCGGTGAGGTGGTCGATCAGTGCTTGACGCATGTCTGACACGCCGCGGATGAACGGATGCTTTTTTTGTTGTACGGGAGCGATCAGATGCGTGAAACCGAGCTTTTTGGCTTCGGCGATGCGTTTGTCGATCTGAGCTACGCTGCGCACTTCGCCGCCAAGCCCGACCTCACCGCAGACAACAGCGCCTGAGGCCAACGCTCGGCTACCGGCCGCACTGGCGATCGCCATACAAACGGCCAGATCTGCCGCCGGATCGACTATCTTGAGTCCGCCGACGACATTGATGTAGATATCCTTGTTTGATAATTCCAGTTTGGTACGTCGTTCGAGGACTGCGATTAGTAGATTCAGCCGGTTGAGATCAAAACCGCTTGCCGTTCTCTTAGGATACCCGAAACTGGTCGAATTGACAAGCGCCTGGATCTCGACGAGAAATGGCCGCGAGCCTTCCACGGCAGCAAATACGACTGAACCGTCGGTCTCGCGCCGTTCGGCGAGCAGCACGGCCGAAGGGTTGTCGACGATGCGCAGACCGGCTTGATCCATTTCAAACAACGCCGCTTCGCTGGTCGAGCCAAAGCGGTTTTTGCTGGCGCGCAGGACTTTGAAGCCGCCATAGCGATCGCCTTCAAAATTGAGTACGACATCGACGAGATGCTCGAGCACTTTCGGGCCGGCGATCGCGCCGTCTTTTGTGACGTGGCCGACGAGCAGCACGGCAGCGCCAGAAGCTTTGGCTGCTTGGATGATGGCATTTGAGGCGTTGGTGATCTGGCTGACAGTACCTGGTGCTGAGGTAATCTCAGCCATGCACAGCGTCTGAATCGAGTCGACGATGACCACGCCGTAGTCGCCGCTGCGCACAGTGGCCGCGATATCATCAGCGCTAGTACTAGCGACAAAGGCGAGCTGGTCGCGGCTGTGTGCACCGAGTCGTTCGGCGCGCAGCCTGACCTGAGCGGCCGACTCTTCGCCGCTGGCGTAGAGCACTGGGTGGCTTGCTGCGATATTTGCGGCGACCTGCAGGAGCAGCGTACTCTTGCCGATACCTGGCTGGCCGCCCAGCAGCATGACGGCTCCTGGCACGATGCCGCCGCCGAGTACTGTGTCGAGATCAGCAAATCCACTCGCGAGGCGGGCGCCGTCGGCATCGACTGCGATTGAGCTCATCGTCTGCGCATCGAGACGTTGGCCGTGAGATGCGCTGCGCGCCACGACAGAGCTGCCTTTGGTTTCGACTTGCTCGACGAGCGAGTTCCAGGCGCCGCAATTGTCACAGCGGCCAGTCCATTTGCGGTATGAGGCGGCGCACGCCTGGCAGACAAACGCGCGAGCAGTGTGTTTTGGCATATCTATAGTATAGCGTACTCAGAGCGTCGGTGCTGGTGCGAGGGTGCTGTCGATGCTGCTATTGAGTTCGTCGATATGTTCGGCGATGGTCTCGAGCCGCGCGGCGTCTTTGTTGTATTGAGCAATCTTGGCGTCGAGCGCTTCGCGTGCTGCGTCGAGCCGCTCGCTTCGCGCAACCAGCTGAAATCGCGCGAGAGCAAACTCATCTTGCGATGTAAAATAGCCGCTCGATGCCCGCGAGTTGAATTGCTCGATGTCGGACTTGAGACGAGTGACATTGTCATTGTAGGTGTCGATAGCTAGGTTGATCGAGGTGGCGCGAAGCTTCAGGTCTTTGGCCAGCGCCGTCGCATCATCTCGTAGCTTCCTGAATACCTTGACGTACTGCTGATATAGCTTGACGACGGTCGCTCGATCATCAAAGTAGCGTTTGTAATACGCCTCTAGTTCTGGTGTCAATGTTTCGATTTCTGTACCGATCACTGAGTGCAGCTCATTGAATTTGTCGGCGGTCGATAAGTCGGAGTATACGCTCATGCGCTCGGCAAACTCTTTGTCAGCCAGCGAATGATCATGCGCGATCGGACGCAGCAAATCATTGACTTCCTTGCGCTCGCGGCTCGATAGACGCTCGTACGCAGCGTGGAGCATTTCGTGGGCGGCCGTCACCTCTTTGATACCGTCGAGCTCCTCGTTGTCGACATCATAAATCGTGATGCGCTGGTCGTAGTAGCAACCGAGTACGACCGAGGTTTTTTCGGTGTCCCGACAATGCTCGTTGAATGCCTGCGTGCCGTCGATTGACGGCCGGCTCGCATAGAAATACCGCTCGCCTAGCGGCGATAGTTTTGTCCGCTTGGCCAGCAGCCGGATCTCGGCCGTCGGCTCGTACTGCATGATGTGCAGCGTGTCGCGAATCCAGACGCGCTGCCACACGATGACGACGGACAATCCGACAAACATCAAAAAAATGACTGTGCGAATCGCACTACCGACCGACGATGTCTGTTTCACGCACAGCCTCCACTGCGATTTGCTTGTCTTTGACGTCGACTGTGATGATGTCGCCTTTTTGGAATTTGTCATCGAGAATGTGCTCGGCGATCGCGTGTTCGACCTGGTCTTCGATGACGCGCCTGAGCGGCCGTGCTCCTTGACGTTCGTCAAATCCGCGATCGAGCACCCAGCGTTTAGCGCGCGGCGTCAAGCGCAGGCCGAAACCTTGTTTTGCCAGCCGGTCGGCCAGCTCGGCGATCAGCTTGTCGCCGATGCGGCGCATCTCGCGGCGCGTCAACGGGCGAAACGTCACGACACTATCAAATCGATTGATGAGCTCAGGACGCATAAACTTTTTGAGCGCGTCGAGTGCGGCCTCGGCATTCTCTTGGTGCACTTCCTCGAGCTTGGCATGATCTGATGCCGACGCAGCTCTAAAGCCGAGTTTGGACGCGTTCATCATGCTGTCGCTACCGAGGTTGCTCGTCAGGATGATGATCGTATTGGTAAAGCTGACCGAACGGCCTTTGGTATCGGTCAATACGCCGTCCTCGAGTAGTTGCAGTAGCATCGAAAAGACGTCGGGGTGTGCTTTTTCGATCTCGTCAAATAGGACGACGCTGTACGGCTGGCGGCGGACTTTGTCGGTCAGTTTGCCGCCGTCCTCGTAGCCGACATAGCCTGCGGGTGCGCCGACGAGACGCGCTGAGGTGTGTTTCTCGCCAAATTCGCTCATGTCGATTTTGATCAAGGCATCGTCGCGGCCAAACACTTCATGGGCGATGACTCGAGCGAGTTCGGTTTTGCCGACGCCAGTCGGCCCCATGAAGACAAAGCTTCCGATCGGCCGCGTCCCGCTCGCGATACCGCTGCGGCTGCGGCGAATGGCCCGCGCGACTTGTTTGATCGCCTCCTGCTGTCCGATGATCGAGCGCGAAAGATGGCGTTCGAGCTGCTTGAGCATGCGTAGCTCAGAGCGCTGGACTTTTTCGACCGGTACACCTGTCATGGTGGCGATCGCGCGAGCGACGTGCGCCTCTGTCAGTTCGGTCGGCTGGCGGTCGTGCTGGGCGTCGCGCAGATTGGCGACTTTTTCCTGCAAACGACTGATGCGTGTTTTGTAGAGCGCGGCGCGTTCGTAGTCCTGGGCGGCACCGGCCTCCTCCATACTTTCCGACAGCTGCCTGAGCTGGCGGGTGTAGTCGCGCAGCCGGCTTGGTTTTTTGCCGCCTTCGACGCGCACCAGCGCGGACGCTTCGTCGATGACATCGATGGCTTTGTCCGGCATGAAACGGTCGGTGATGTAACGCTGAGCCATATGCACAGCAGTCTCGAGGATATCGTCGGTCAATCTGACATTGTGATGCGATTCGTAGTAGCCGCGCAGGCCCTTGACGATCGCGATCGTATCACGCAGCGACGGCTCGCGCACTATGACGGTCTGGAAACGACGTTCCAGCGCGCTGTCTTTTTCAATGTGTTTCCTGTATTCGTCGAGAGTCGTGGCGCCGATCATGTGGATTTCGCCGCGCGCTAGTGCTGGTTTGAGAATATTGGCCGCATCCATGGCGCCCTCGGCCGAGCCAGCGCCGACGAGCAGATGTAGTTCGTCGATGAAAAGCACGACGTTGCCCTGTTTTTTGACTTCGGCGATGACTTTTTTGAGCCGGTCTTCGAATTCGCCGCGGTATTTGGTGCCGGCTACCATGCTGGCGAGGTCGAGTTGTACGATACGCTTGTCGAGCAAGTGCCCGGGCACGTCCTCGCGGACGATTCGCTGCGCCAGGCCTTCGACGATTGCGGTTTTGCCGACGCCAGGCTCCCCGAGTAGCACTGGATTGTTTTTGGTACGGCGACTGAGAATGGTGACGACTCGCTCTTCTTCGGCGTCGCGGCCGATGACGGCGTCAAGTTTGCCCTGGCGTGCTCGTTGTGTCAGGTCGGCGCCGTAGGCGTCGAGTATGCTGTTGCGGTTTCTGGGCGGTTTGACGTCGGCTTCGAGCGTCATTTCCTCGTAGTCGGACTGTTGGCGGTCAAAGAAATTCTCGAGTTCTTCGGTGAGATGCTCGATGTCGGTCTGCATGTCGCGCAGCAGCACTGTGCCGCGTGCGGATTGTTGCTTGACGATGGCGTAGAGAATATGTTCGGTGCCGAGAAACTCCTGGTGCAGCTCCTTGGCGTAGTCATGCGCCATTTTGAGTGTCAGTACGGCAGTTTCTGACAGGCGCGTGGTTTGTCCACCTATGACAATGGTTTTTGGCGAGAGATTGAGCGCCAATTCGGCTCGCTGCAGCGTCACACCGATATCGGCGAGCAGCTTAGCGCCGACGGACGAGCCTTGCGCCAATACGCCCAGCAGCATGTGCTCGGTACCGATGTACGGGCTGCCTTGACCGCGAGCAATCGTCTCAGCGTGCTGCAGACTGGTGCGCGCATTGTCCGTGAGTCGAGCGATAAACTCTCCAAATTGCTCTGACATGTATGTGTACAACCTCCGTTCACAACGCCAATATACTCAGTGCCAGTATACGCTATATTACACGATCAGTATAGCGAAGATTTGGCACTCGCGCAAGTTGAGTGCTAGATTGTCTGTCGAAAAGAGACTAGACCAGCGACAACGACGCGAGACGAGCTCGCGCCTTGTCGTTTTTCGGAAAAACTCGGCGAATTTATTCCGCTGATTCTTCGATGGCGCTAAAGAGGCTGTCTTCGATATTTTTCTTTTCGTGTTTTGGCGCGGTTTTGACCTCTGCTGCGGCCTCGGTTTGGATGTCGAGTTCGTAGCCAGTCAGCTGGCTGGCAAGCCGGACGTTTTGGCCGCCGCGGCCGATCGCGATCGATTGCTGGTCTTCTGTGACGTAGATCGTCGCGCTTTTGGCCTCGAGGTTGAGCTCGACGCGGCTGATTTCTGCCGGACTGAGCGCATTGCGGATAAATGTCTCGGTGTCGTCATCGTATGTGACGATATCGATTTTTTCCTGATCGCCGATCTCACTCATGACGGCGTTGACGCGTGCACCGCGGCCGCCGACAAAGGTACCGACTGCATCGACACCTGGTACAGTACTCGCGACAGCCAGTTTGGTGCGGCGGCCAGCTTCGCGGGCGATGGCGCGTATTTCGACCGCGCCCGTATCCATCTCTGGCACCTCCTGGCGGAACAAATACTCAATAAATGCTGTATTACCACGGCTGAGGATGAGCTGCGGGCCGCGGGTTTCGCGCTCGATGTCTTTGATAAAGACCTTGATGCGATTGCCCGGGCTGAGAAACTCGCCCTGAATCTGCTCGCTGGCTGGCAAAATACCGACGGCTTTGCCGAGTTCGACGCGCACCAGACGCGATTCGACGCGCTGCACGATGCCGTTGACAACGGTGCCGATTTTGTCCTCAAACTCAGCCAGCACGACTTCGCGCTCAGCTTCGCGCAGACGCTGCAAGACGACTTGTTTGGCAGTCTGCGCCGCGACGCGGCCAAAACTCGTTACTTCGTGGGCTTCCTCGATCATGTCGCCGAGCACGGCGTCTGATTTGATCTTTTTGGCATCCTCGAGACTGATCTCGTGCGCTGGCGAGCCGACTTCTTCGACCACTTCGCGCGCCACGAACACAGTCGCCGTCCCGTTGTTGATATTGAGCTCAGCGCGTACTTCCTGATCGCGCTCGCCATTGTCGCGGCGCCAGGCAGCTGCGATAGCTTGCTCGATGACCTCCATGACGGTGTCTTCGGGTAGGTTTTTTTCCTCTGCGATCGTTTTCATACCGAGCGTCAGTTGTTTGATATTGAGATCGTCCATCGTCAGTTGTCCTTTCTTGGGTCGTTTCATGAAAAAACCCGACCTCGGACTCTGTATAGTACCTGGCCCGCGGTGCAAACGAGTACAAAATGTGTCGTTCTCACCGAAAACAAGATACTGTACAAAGGCCTATGGCCGGATTCGTACACTTCGTAGTATACAGCTATTGCTACAGCGAGTCAATCTTTTGCGTCATCGGTCATTACATGCTACGATTATACTATGGTGTATCCGTTTGGTGAGATTTTGCCGCGTTTGAGAGATCCTTCGGATGAGACATTGGCGATTGTCGGAGGTCTGGCTGCCTGCCTGGCTGTGACAGGGGCGATCTACCTAGCCGACAAAAACCAGTCCGACTCTTTTGTCCCTGCCGACCGAATACGCGTGTGTGACACGCGGTACCCTGGCGGCGCTACTGTTGTCACTGTCACTACCCAGAATTTCCTCGACAACCCCCTTCGCTATGATACCAACCTCAGTTCGTGCACAAAATCTCCTCATTCAGACCTCGACAAATAGCCGCCTCGAGCCTATTCGCCGAGTAAAATCTCTTTGAGCCCAAGTTTTCGGCTATACTCGAGCGCGCCGTAGCGAAAGACGCGGATCGCGATATTGAGGAGAATTGCCGCCGCGATCGTCATCAGACCGAGCGCGATCACGATTTCCGGATACGTCAGATTATCGACCGTATTGCGAATCAGCAACGGAATTGGCGCGGTCAGCGGAAAGTATGTCAGCCCCTGCACGATGACAGAATCCGGCGAGCTGACAAATAGCGGCGCCGCGTAGAGCGGGCCAAATATCAAAATCATGATGACGCCAAAAAAACTGCCGGCTTCTTTGGCCGTCGGCACCGCCGCGCCGATCGTCACGAGCAGGCCGGTGAAAAGCAAAAAACTGACCGCAAACACTACGACCGCAACGGCAATCCGCTCCCAGTCAAGCGGCAGCTCCTGGAGATTTAGCTCCGGCACGTCGATATATTGTCTCGCCACGAAATAGCCAATGATGATCGGAATGATGACGATCAACCCCTGGATTATTCCCAGCGCGACGAGCGAGAGGATTTTGCCGACGATCAGCGTCTTGGCCTGGACGGTCGTCAGCAGCATTTCGATGACGCGGTTTTCTTTTTCCTCGGTCGTGCTGGTCAGCATTTGATTGCCAAAAAATGAAATCAGAAAATAAAACAGCACTAACGCCAACCCCGGCGCAATCATCTCCTCGAGCGGATCATACTGCGCTCCCTCGCGGTAGAATGTCGAGACGAGAGTCGCGCCGCCGCGCAGTACAACTGCCTGGCTACCAGAGACCTGAGCCGCAACCGACTGCTCGAGCAGCTGCTGAGCCAGCGACGAATAGCGCCCATTCTGAAAAATTCCAACGTCCTGCGCATAGATCTCAGCACGCTGGTTGGTCAAATCACGCGGATAATAGATATAGGCGTCGAGTTCGCCGCGTTCGACCCGATCGATTGCTGCTTGCTTGTCGTCGACTCGTTCGCCGCCGATGGCAGCGACCGCTTCTGGGTTGACGAGCGACGAGTCGTCGGTGATGGCAAACGAAAAGCGTTCATTGGCTAGCTCCTCGACCGCGCTATCAGTCGCGATATTCGACGCGATGACCACGCCAAATACTGCCGCGATCAACATAGGGACCATCAGCGCGATCACCCAAAACGATTTCTTTTTGAGCGCGCGGACAATTTCAAATGTAACTACCGTTTTTAGATTATGCATCGCCGCCCTCCTTTTCGCCATAAATATCGACAAATATGTCGTCGAGCCGCTTGCCGTCGTGTTTTTTGCGGACGGCAGCGACGGAACCATACTCGGCGGCTCGGCCGTCTTTTAGCAAAATAATTCGGTCGCACAATCGCTCGACCTCTTCCATTTGGTGCGTCACGAAAACGACGGTCGCGCCTTTTTGCTGGTGCTCCTCGATGATATTCATGAGGAGACGGCGATTGACGGGATCAAAACCTTTGGTCGGCTCATCGAGGATCAGCAACTCCGGATCGCCCATGATAGTGACGCCGAGCTGGATTTTTTGTTGCTGGCCGCCTGACAATTTGTCCAAACGAGACGATGCTTTGTCAGCCAGCTCGACTCGGCGCAAAAATTCCATCGACCATTCTCTGGCGGCGTGCTTTTCGAGGCCTTTGAGCCGTCCAAAATAGACCATGACGTCGATCACCGACTCTTTTTTGTACAAACCGCGCTCTTCGGGCAGGTAGCCCAGCTTGACGTCGTTCGCAACGTCAAACGGCTGATCGTTGATGTGCAGCGTGCCGGCTTTTGGCTGGTAGATGCCGAGTAGCGCTCGGATGATTGTCGTCTTGCCGGAGCCGTTGCTGCCGAGCAGACCAAATGTCTCGCCGCGTTTGACCGCAAACGACAAGTCGTCTATCACCTGCGTCGAGCCGAAGCTGACTGAGAGATGCTCGATGCGGATGATGTCTTCTTTGTGTGCTCGCTTCATGTGTATCCACTGTAGCAATACCGGAGATGAGCTGCAAGTTGCCAAACGTACTCAAAACTTGTATGATGAGCCTTAGCTATGGAGAGAGGCAGCCGCTGTTTTTCGTGTCCGCATTTTCAGCGTCTCAAAGACGAGACGACCGATTTTGCTGAGCGTGTCAGGCGGGCCGACGAATCAGCTGAGCGCGTCCTATCCAATCACGCCGGCGTCGCCAATCGTCTCGCGACGACGATCGGAACGCTCGAGCAATCTGGCGTCGAGTGCTCGCTCGATGATGAGCTGCGCGTCTTGACGTCTGACGCGGATGAAATACCCGACCTGAGATGCGAACTCACAGCGATGGAGAGTGCGTTGCTGGACTCATTCAGCCGAATGAAAGCTATCCGCCACGATAAGCTAGATGCGCGTATCGCGTGGCTCGCCCAGTTGTCAACGCTTTGTGATGAACTGGGTAGCTGCAGCCTAGAGCCTACCACCGACACTGACATAGCCGACTGGCCCCAATAGGTTCGCCGCTATGACTCAGCCATCGGCGCTGTTTGCCCAGGACACTTCCCGAGCACCCGCTGCATCGCCTGTTTTTCGGCGGCCGTCACCCAGAGTTGGTAGCGCGCTTTGATCGCGATTTGCCGTGCTATGTATTGGCAGCGAAATGATTTGTTGGGCGGCAGCCAGGTGGCAGCATCGCCAGCGCCTTTGCGTTGATTGGCTTGGCCGTCGACCGCCAGCAGCTCTAGCGGATCGTTGGCAAACGCGATACGTCGAGCCCGCGGCCACTGCGACGCACCTTTTTGCCAGGCATCGCCCAGCGCGACAACATGGTCGATCTGGACGGCGTCGCTAGTACTGGCCCCGCGCACAAAACTGATCGTCTGCCCGCTGTACGGATCGTGCAGCTCGCCGCTGAGGACGCGGCAGTCGCTATTCACTACCTCGTCGACCAGGTCGCGCGCCAGTATGATATTGCGCGTATCGCATATGCCCTGCCGCTGCCAGCCGTCGCCAAATTGCGCTCGATCATAGTGTGTCCGCGCCGAACGGCCTTTGACTTGCAATGTCTCTAGCATGGCAGCGGCGGACTGGCGCGAAATCGAAGCCGCATCGCCTGGCGGCGGTGGCGGCGGTATGTCGTACGACGCGGTTTGGACAAACAAGACTCCGCAGGCTACGCCTATCAGAATCATTCCTGCTACTATTCGCCGCGTGCGCTCTCGCATGGTCGTATTGTACAATATAGCGATATGCATACAATTCCACGCCTACTCAGCCAATTTGTCCCCGAACACTACACTCTCGCTGTCGATATCGATCGCAAAAACCGCCAATTTCGCGCCTCGGTCGTACTCCGCGGCACTACCAAGCCAGCGGCGCAGGCGATATCGCTCCACAGCAAAGATCTGGTGATCGAATCGGTGAGTGTCGATGGCCAGGCGGCGGACTATTCGCACCACGAGCACGACGAGCTGCGCATCACTGGCGCCGCTGCCGCCCGCGAGGGCGCGCACACGGTCGAAGTACACTTCCGCGGCCAGATCAGCGAGGCGATGCACGGCATGTATCCGTGTACATTTCGCCATGACGGCCAGGCAAAAGAACTCATCGCTACCCAATTTGAAAGCCACCATGCCCGCGAGGTCTTTCCTTGCGTCGACGAACCAGCCGCCAAAGCGACGTTTGATCTGACACTGACGACCGAGCCTGACGTCGCCGTCCTCGGCAATATGCCCATCTCGAGCCAGACTAGAGAAAACGGCCGGCTCGCCACGACATTTGCGACCACACCGCGCATGAGCACCTACCTGCTCGCCTGGGTGGTTGGCGATCTGCACAAAAAGAGCGCTCGCACTGCTAGCGGTATCGACGTCAACGTCTGGGCGACACCGGCCCAGCCAGCCGAAAATCTTGATTTTGCCCTCGAGGTCGCGACCCAGACGCTCGATTTTTATGAGCAGTATTTTGACACGCCGTATCCTCTGCCCAAGTGCGATCATGTCGCCCTGCCCGATTTCAGCTCTGGCGCCATGGAAAACTGGGGGTTGATCACTTACCGCGAGACTGCACTGCTGGCCGATCCAGCCACCAGCGGCCCCTCGACCAAGCATCTCATCGCCACCGTCATCGCCCACGAGCTAGCGCATCAATGGTTCGGCAATCTCGTCACTATGGAGTGGTGGGACACGCTGTGGCTCAACGAAAGTTTCGCTGATTTTGTCGAGCATATCGCCGTCGATCGATTTTATCCAGAGTGGGAGACGTGGCTCGATTTTGTCGCCTCGCGCGGCATCAGCGCCCTGCGCCGTGATAGTCTCGATGGCGTCCAGCCGGTCGAAGTCGCTGTCCATCACCCCGACGAGATCACTAGCCTGTTCGACCCCTCAATCGTCTATGGCAAAGGTGCGCGGCTGATGAAAACACTGCTGGCATTTATCGGCGAAGACGCCTTTCGAGCCGGCATGAAAGAGTATTTCAAACAGCACGCCTACGGCAACACAGTCGGCGGCGACCTCTGGAGCTGTCTCTCAACTGCCAGCGGCAAAGATGTCGGCGGCTTCATGACGGCTTGGATCACTCAGCCCGGCTATCCAGTACTGACGGTGAGCGAAAATGGTCTAGCGCAACAGCGATTTTTCATCGGCGAGCATCAGCCGAGCCAGCAGCAGTGGCCGATTTTGCTCGGTGCCGAGCCGCGCGGCCAGCTACCAGAGGTATTTGACACGGCGGCGCTCGATGTCCCCGTCGACAAAAATCAGCGCTTCAACACCAACGACAACGGTCATTTCATCACCCGCTACCCGCAGCCGCACCTATCGGCGCTGCTCGAGCGCGTCGAGTCGTTTCCGACGATCGATCGCCTGACGCTGCTGCATGATCAGACCTTGATCGTACGCGGCGGGCTGGAGCCGTCGGCGGCGCTGATCGATCTGCTGACACACTACTCGCACGAGACCAATGACGTCGTCTGGAGTATCATCAGCCTGACACTGGGCGAACTAAAGAAATTTGTCGAGACCGATGAAACGGCCGAACAGCAGCTGAAGCAGCTCTACAGCCAGGTCGCCCGCAGCCAATTCGAACGCCTCGGCCTTGACGAACAGTCAAGCGACACGCCTGTCGACAAAAAACTGCGCCCGATCGCCCTCTCGTGCATGCTCTACGCTGAGGATCGGACGGCTATCGACGGCGCGCTAGAACGCTTCCGCATCGACGAGCTCGACCAAACGCCTGGCGAGCTGCGCCCGCTGTTTATCAGTGCGGCCGTGCGATTTTCGGATGATCCGACAGTGGTTGACACTCTGCTCGACGCCTATCACCAGACACACTCAGCCGAGCTACGCGAAGACATCGCCAGCGGCTTGACAGCGACGCGCGATCCAGCAGTGGGCGAGCGCCTACTGGCAAATTGTCTCGATGCGAGCCGTGTCCGCCCGCAAGATGTCGCGCTCTGGTTTGTCTATCTGCTACAAAATCGCTACACGCGCGACGTCGCCTGGCGCTGGCTGCGCGAGCAGTGGCCGTGGATCGAGCAGACTTTTGGCGGCGACAAATCCTACGATCTCTTCCCGCGCTACGCCGGCGGCGGTCTGATAACCCAGCAGCAGCGCGATGAATATGCTGACTTTTTCACGCCGCTGCGCGATCAACCGGCGCTCACCCGCGTCATCGATCTCGGCCTACGCGAGCTCGACGCTCGACTGGAGCTGATCAAGCGAGATCAGGCTGGGGTGATTGCAGCGTTGGGAGCTGGGAAATAGGATTTGGCGGTTGGCAATTTGGAATTTGGCGGGTGGCGCCGCTTGGGAGTTGGGAGTTAGGAGTTGGCGGTTGGCAATTAGCGGTTGGTTGCATTATGCTTCATTCTTCATATTCATACGCCATTCTTTTTCCAAGATTCGGCCTGGGGGGCAGGTTTGGGTATCAGAAATGTTATTTATACCATAAAGTTCATTTTCCAAGGCCCGGCCTTGGAAACTTGGAAAAGGAGCCAGAGCAGTCTTGACTTTTTAGTGCATCGTTGTACAATCTATTGTCAGCTTCGTAGATGAGCCTTTTTGTGCTCATCCGAAGTGTTTTTTGACAAGCAGACAGATTGAAATAGAGACTGGTATGTTCGCCATATACGAGGCGGGATGAGGTGCGTAGGATAGCTTGCTGCTACTGCAGCACTCCCCCTACCGCATCACCCCGCCTCGTGGCTTGCGATCAGGCAGGTTTCACGAAACAACTTTTTTGGTGGGGAGATGCGAGGAGTATCATGTCTGGCAAGCCGACCATTACGATCAAACGTCATGCACTCGATGGGGACACACACGTCGAGCTGACTATTACGTGTAATCAGGTTCTGAGGAGCCCGAAACGAAGTGCAGCAATTGGGCAAGGAGACATTTTGTCCGAGCTGAGATTGATTCCCGGCCTCGCACACACGGAGGTCGACGGGAATACCCTCGAGGTTACGTGCAAACCAGTAGATCGGGAGCGCATCGAAAAACAACTGATTGAGTTACTCACGCGGCGTATGGGTCCGCTCGAGATCCGAAGAAATATGTTGTCTTAAACCCTCGACGAGGCTAGACATGACAAGCAGACATCCAAACACCGGAGTCGCATGGCGTGTTCTACTACGTCTCGCGATTCTTTTTTGTTTCGACTGTCTGCTTGTCGTGTCCATGTATTTGGCAATTGGAATTTGGCATTTGGCGGTTAGCGGCTAGTAGTT
>PDWI01004325.1_pt1 | contig 20934 bp, 28 predicted proteins | sample 1430891 | NCBI WGS metagenome assembly PDWI01 (sample SAMN01162508, study PRJNA174530) | Oral metagenome, whole genome shotgun sequencing project. | biome: Marine environment; feature: Marine mammal; material: Swab sample of the gingival sulcus; isolation source: swab sample of gingival sulcus... | reverse complement strand
CGAAATAGGTTGTACTTATATCCAAAGGGAGGAGACCCCGAGAAAGATATATTTGTAGTGGCTTCCTATCGTGAGGGTGATACGTTAATTATAGAAGATAGTTATATGAGAGTAGCATTAAGTGATAAATACAGTGAGTATATAGAAAAAACAGTAAAGAGTTTTAATAAAAAAGCTAGAGTAGTTGTTTTTTCAAGAACATCTAGAGTACATGATAAAGAGAGAACTAAGGTGCCAGAGACTTTATCCGAGTTAGATGGCTTAGTATCAGGTTTTAATGATATATTTATCTCCGATAAGAACGTAAGCGAAGAAGAGTATGATAGAATTGTGGAAGAGTTTAAGAAGTGGTCTGTTAAACATAAGATGTCAACAGATACTGATATCTTTTATATAAGAGATGAGGATATGCATGACTTAAATAGTGAGAGTGGTAGCGATTTTCTTGGCAGTAAAAATTATATAAAAACAGATTATATTATAATTCAGGACCATGACTGGGAGTAGGGTATGAGTTGTTATTTTATCATTTCTTTATAAAGTAAATATTTTTGATATGGTTGGAAATTGAGGTCTTGTTCCTCCTCTATTTCCAAAAATTAAATATCAAATTTGAAAAAGAATTCTTAATGTTATATAATTATACACACAAAAACAACATTTAACATATCGTAATAAAAATAAATATAGTATTAAAACAACTCATGTCACATAAAGTGGTTTTAATTAAAAACTCAGGAATTGCTCTAATATCAATTGTTTGAGTAGATTAGCTCATTCGTTGTGTTTCAATTGGGATATGAGGATGGATCAATCGAAAGCTTGGTAGCGATAAGTAGAGACTATTGTTTTTGTTGATATAACTCTTATTTGTTATTGTGCAAGATTTTAGGGGGTATTGGTAGTATGTCTATGATAGAAATTTATAGAATACGCAGTAAAGTTAGCTATCATGAAAATAGGATATATGATTTAGAACGACAAATTAGCAAAAAAAAGCATGATTTGAGTTCTTTGAATGCGTTAGAGGCGAAATCTAAAAGTTCTAAAAATGAATACCTGACGGATTTAAATGCCAAGAAGAGCAAGTTGAGCGGTTTGGAATCCATATCTAGCAATAACAAAACAGCAAGGGTGCTTTATACTGAGATGAACTCTTATCTCGAGGGGAGAACGAAGAATAAAGTGAACTCACAATTTGAAAGTGTTGTTCGAAATACAGAAATTGAAAAAACTAAATTACATCAAGAAATCAGCACTTTGCAGAGGCAAGTTAGATATCATAAAGATCAAATACATTATTTGAAAAGTGATTTGCGCAGTGCGTTGGATAAGGAAAGAGAAAAAAAGGCTGAAGAGGGTTAGATTTTATGAGAGATATATTAGTAAACAATGAAGAATATGTTAATGCCTGTAGGACGATTTATAAATTTAATAACGATATGATGAGTCTACTAGAGAGGTATAATAGGGTGTTAAACAGCATGCAGTCATCTGCGTTAAAAGATGAGCTAATCAATGCTAAGCTTAAAAATATATCTTCAAAGGTGATGGGTCAGGCGAGTGCAGCTCAAGGCGCTTTACAAGAATTGAACTCAGCAATAGTAAAAACTACAAGCAAAATAGAAGCTGCAGATAATTTTACATTTCCGTTTTAATTATGGTCTTAGGAGATTGTTATGTTGAGAATAGAAGTAAATCAAAGCGAATTACTAAATATAGAAAACGAACTTAATATGATATATTCTGAGCTGTCAAGTTTAAGCCTGGATATAGAATTGGCACAATCCAAAGGACTTCTAAAGAATGATGTACAGAGCACAGTTCAAGATTTGTTAAAAATGAGAGAAGCATTTAAAAATTTGGTTTTAAATACGAAGCAAGGCGTAGCTCATATTAGAGAAGAATTTGTTGCCACTGACAGTGCATTATCTGAGGAAATGCGATAAGTGGTCCAATGGATGTTATAATTGCTACTTGTGAAGTAGAATAGCGAGGCGAAGATGACTTTAGAGGAAGTAAAAGAGCATGTATTAGCGCAAATGGGTTTTGAAAATAAAGAGTTAACAGATGAGGAAGAAGAATATATTAAAAAAATATATAATAGTATGAATTATTTGTTAAAGAAATATAATAAAGAGTTTTGTTATTCATCTTATTATTCCATAAAAAGTTCAGAAGATGATACGATTATATATTTCTATGCAAAAGAGGCAGACAGTTATAGAGATGAGTTTCAAGTATATTCGAGTATGGTTGATGGCAAGCCAATCGTAAAAGATGATTATATGAACGTTGCTTTAAGGAGCACCTATAATCAGTATATCAAGCAAGCCTTAAAACGGTTTAATAAAGACGCCAACATCGTTGTGTTATCAACGATACCTGGGTTTTTAGATCAAGACATGACGGAAGTACCAGATGATTATTCGGAACTAAATGGTCTCTTCGAAGGTTTTAATGACATTTATATATCGGATAAGAATATGAGTGAAGAGCAATACTATACTGTAATAGAAGAGTTTAAGAAATGGGCTATGAAGAACAAAATGTCGACAGACAACCATTTTTATTATGTTGAAGAATCTGTTATGAATTCGACAGACTTTGATTCTTTTAACGAACACGACGTGGTGGATCAATATATCAAAAAAGACCATATTATCATTAGCGATAGTGATTGGGAGTAGGATATGAGTTTAACGGATGAGCAATTAATGCTTTTAGAACAAATAACATATATTAAAGATAGAGGAAAAGTAGAAGAAGTTGCAGGCGTTCAATTAAATTTTAAAAAGGGTGATTCCGTTCGCACAATATTGAGTAAATTTGACAAAAAAGCGCTAGATAATTTAAGAAATTCTAACGGAGAGTTAGGTGGTGCAATTGAAGGAAAAGAGTGGGCTGGAATCATAGAAGCGATGCAAAATGATAAGGACATTGCAAATTTAGTCTTAGATGATGTGCAAATAAAACAACGACCAGTAACGATAACTAAATTACCATGGGGGGGGATAAGAAAAGATGGACCTGCGCTTGAGGCATATGCTTTTAAACCACCAGGTGAGAGTAATCAACGAATAGTTACATACAAAGGAACGAATGATTTATTCGAATGGGCAAATAATCCTAGAGGAATTTATCAAAGCGAGACGATTGATCAAAAGGGGGCGGAAAATTATTTAAACCGTTATATTGCTGGTAACAAAGATCTTGATATAACTGTTGTGGGTCATTCAAATGGTGGAAATAAAGCAATGCATGTGGCTATAAATGTTCCACAAGTAGTGAGAGCAGTTGCTATGGATGGGCAAGGGTTTGGTATTAAATATTTAGAAGACCATCAACAGGAGATGCATGCAAATGGACATAAAATTACAGCGTATAATGCTGAAGGAGATTTTGTAAGCCCACTTTTAAATTACCAAGAAGGAGGTCTTGTAAAAGAACTTATAAACGAATTATTAAATCAGCAAGAAGGTATTAAACAGGTCTATGTAAAAGGATTTAACGTAAATGGTCCTTTTCAAAATCACTGTTCTAATGCCCTTTTAAAAACGGATGAACATGGGAATTTATTACAAGGTAAAGATGGGAATTATGTTAAAGTTGAAGTGGATCGTCCTCTGTTATCGGTACCGTTTTTTATTCATTCAATTAGTAAGGTGACTAATTATTTTTGTCCAAAAGCAAAGGCTAATTTCGGTGAAGCATTAGCGTATGTGTTACCAATAGTCTTTAATGAAGAGTTAAGTTTTGTACAACAATATGATAACATCAAAGGATCTGTTATGATATTTGTTTTAAAAGAGATGCTTGCCTCAACGGATCCTATTAGAAATATTAAGAGGTTGAAAGACTTACTATTTTGTATGAGTTATACAGTAGATAGAGTGGTAAAAGACTTTATTATAACTACCGCTGAAATCGTAGAAGTTTTTGCCACAATGCTAGGTGAATTTATAGATGAGTCAATCGATATGGTTCATGAGAGTCTTATAAAAGTACATGATGCTGTTGCAAAGGCAGTTGATAGCACGTTAAAGGCGTTTAAGGCGTCGGTTTCATTTGTATCAAGAAATTTATATGAACTATATAAAGATGCTAGAGAAAAACTAGAGACGTTATATAAAGGCGCTGTAATTGCTATTAAACTTGTAAAAACAACGACTTTTAAGTTGGCAGAACATATTTATAAAGAGGCAAAAGATTTTGTAGTCAATGCGTATCATAAATCGAAGGAGACAATAAATGACATCATCGTGGCAAGCACGGATGTTTTTATCCGTTTTGCAGAAGGGACAATGAAATTGTTACATAATGCTATCGCCATTGGAAAAGAATACGTTGCCCATTTGCATGATAACATTGTAGACGTTGTAGACAGTACCATAGAGGGCATTAGAAGATCATCCATTGATTTGTCTAGGTATTTGTATCAATCATTTGTTGCCGCGCGCGATCAATTGGTGAGTTTTTATAGCAGTGTGTTTATGATGGCTAGAATTACATCTGATAGAGTGGCAACAGCATTGGCAGAAGCAGGCGGAGAGATAAAAGATTTTACGATTGAAACATATAATACATTGATTGGTATTGCAAATAGCATGAAAGATGGGCTAACGGCTCATGGTCGTGCAGCAGGGTTTACGGTTAATAGTATTATAAATGTAGTTGGTTTATCAGCGAAATATGTTAGCAGACTATTTTTATATGAAACCGAGAGGGCTTTAAATAATACGACTAAGGAGCTTTCTAGAGTAAGCGAAGATTGTAAAACAAATATAGATAGAGTATTTAATCAAATAAATGAGATTGATAGTGAAGCCAGTAGGGAATTACAATCAATAAGAGAAAAAATTAATAATATAACAAGTGTTGTAAATAATATATCTTGTGGAATTGGTGGTTAAACAAAGATATGTTGTTATGATATAAATTGATAAGCCAAAAATGGAAAAGGAGGATTATATGGCTGGAAGAATTACTGTAACACCTGAAGAGCTGAGGAGAACGTCAAATAGCTTTAATCAAAAAGCAGAAGAGATCAACTCAATACTAAGTTACTTAAGAAGATCAGTTGACGCACTAACTCAGCAATGGGAAGGTTCAGCGAAAGATTCATATTTTCAAACTTATTATGAGCTTGATCAAAAAATGAGAAAATTTCCTGTTGTTGTAAACGGGATGGCATCAAGGCTTGATTTAGCTGCTAATAAAATTGAAGAGACAGATCAAAAACTTGCTAATGCATTAAGAGGGTAGTGAATGCTTTGTTAAGTTTTAGCAATGTAGTAATCCTTAAGTTCGTCATGAACGAAGGGTTGGGTTCTTTAGAAAATAGGTTTAATATAAAATAAAGAACGAATAGTAGCCTTGTCAAACATTATTTGGCAAGGCTACTTTTATGAACACATGATGGTAAAGGCGTATAAATGCGATACCATTATTTATTTTTTTTATAAGCATCATTTCTTTTAAAGTAGTATTTCTGGCCTGATTGGAAATTAAAAGCTTGTGCTTTTTCTTCATCAACATAGATAAATAGCATTTTCATTTCAAAGTTTTTTGGCAGCTTATCTGATTTATCAACGCCATCTACAATATGAGTGGTAGGAGTTAATGTTAAGGAATAATAGTTGTCTTCCGTAACTTTCCCATTTGAATTCTTCTTTACTATTTTTGGTCCATCTTCTCTTAGATTCAAATCTTTAATTGCTTCATTCGAATGTAAAGCAACATACGTTCCCTTATAGTAGTTGTCACCGAGATCCTTTGCGCTTTTGTACCAATAGAAGGTACCATCCTCTTTAAACACGTAATAAGAACCTTTTTCTGCCGTGCTCTCCCAACCACCAGTCATTCTTTTAAATGGCTCTTTACTATATTTTTCTTCCTTTTCTAATGCAGCACATGATATCGATAGCATCAGTATTAGAATAATTGCTATAATTTTTTTCATAGTTCCTCCCATTTACTTTAATTTTTAAATACATTATACTATAATATACTTGTTATTTGAAATATTTTACGGAGGTAGATATGAAAACAAATTTAAAAGCTTTGGAAACGATGTTATTTATATGGGCAACGCTTAGGGACAAGGAGAAAGTAAGTGATATGATACTTATGGACCTTGCGAACTCGGATGAGATGAAGGCAGCTTATGATGATGAGTTTACAACAGAGTCGGTGCGAAAAGTACTAAGTGCAATAAGCAATAAAGAACTTATCAACTCTCCTATTAAGAAAGAATCGAGATTTTGGAATTACAATATGTGGATGTTAGAAGATAGTGACATGACGGATTTAATGCTGTCGCCAATAAAGACACTAAATTTAGATGATATTGAGATGGATTCAGAAGTAGTATTCTTTCCAGGACATGTGGATCTATATAAAGTGCTTGATGGGAAACTATATATTAACTTCTTCCTTCTTAAAGTTGACATCTACGGTGATAACTCTGTTCGCATTGACGGCAAGACCATAAAAGAATTTATACAGGAGAAGGTAACAGAAATTTAATGGAGAAATTAAAACTATATGAGTTTAATAATTTGACGAAGACACTGAGCTTTAACATTTACGATATTTGTTATGCAAAAGATAGTGGGGAAAAGAGGCGTTATATTGAGTATATCGATGAAAAATATAATGCCGACAAACTCACATCGATACTCTTGGACATCACTAAAATCATAGGCGCGAATGTGTTAAATGTTGCAAAACAGGACTATGAACCAGAAGGCGCCAGTGTTAACGTGCTTATAACAGAGGAGGCACTACCGGATATCTGTGTAGATGGCAGCTGTAATAAGGGAAAGATTAACGACAACTTTCACAATGTACTAATGCATCTGGACAAGAGTCATATCAGTGCACATACGTATCCAGAAAGTCACCCTGAAGACGGTATTATGACCTTTAGGGTAGATCTTGACGTGTCGACATGTGGTATGATTTCACCGCTAAAAGCACTTAATTACCTCTTTGATTACTTTGATAGTGACATTATAATATGTGATTATAAAATTAGGGGATTTACTCGTGATATATATGGCAATAAGCACTATATGGATCATACTATTAATTCAATCCAGGAATATATCAATAAGGATATACTAGATAGTTATCATACCATGGATATGAATATATATTCTGAGAGGCTCTTTCACACCAAAATGATGCTCGAAGAGGTGGCGTTGGATAATTACCTTTTTGATCTCAATGCTTGTGATTTAGAGGAAGAGGAAAGGGACTTACTAGAGAGTAAGATAAGAAACGAAATGCAAGAAATATACTATGGCAAAAACAATATGGGGGAATAAATTGGAATTATGGTACACGGAAAAATGGACAGAAACCTGTGATTTTTCAATAAAGGTAAAAAGAGAGGTTTACTCAGAACATACAGGACTACAAGATATCGCATTTTTTGATTCGTATGATTTTGGACGATTTTTTACACTGGATGGACTGATGATGGTAAATGAGAAGGATGAATTCATATACCATGAGATGATTGTTCATACACCTATGGCGGTCAATCCTAACATTAAAAAAGTACTATTGATAGGTGGTGGCGATGGTGGCACAATAAGGGAGTTAACGAGATACAGTGGTGTGGAACTCATTGACCATGTTGAAATCGATAAGCGAGTGGTTGAGCTTTGCAGGGAGTACCTGCCACAGACCTCATGCAAATTTGATGATAAAAGAGTCAACGCTCATTTTACAGATGGTAAGGATTTTGTGAAGGCTAAAAACAATTACTATGACTTAATCATCGTGGATTCGACCGATCCCATTGGACCGGGAGAAGGACTTTTTACAAAGGAGTTTTATAGCGATTGCTACGCAGCGCTAACGGATGAAGGAATACTAATAAATCAACATGAAAGTCCCTATTTTGATGACTACGCTAAGGAGATGAGGCGAGCACATGAGAAGATAAAGTCACTATTTAACATCGCAAAAGTTTATCAGTTCCATATGCCAACCTATGCATCTGGGCATTGGCTATTTGGGTTTGCAAGCAAAAAATATGATCCCCTTCAAGATCATGATAAAGAAGCTTGGGACAGCCTTGGGTTATCAACTAAGTATTATAATTCAGCAATTCATGATGCGTCGTTTGTATTGCCAAATTATGTAGAAGAACAATTACAAAGTGTTTAAGCTATTTATCATATATTTAGTTAGTGTAAATATAATAACTGTTGTACTATTTGCACTGGATAAACATAGGGCTATGAGCAGTAAGAAGCGAATTAGAGAACGAACGCTTATCTTCTTTTCGTTCGTGGGTGGTGCTTTTCTAGCGCTACTATCAATGTATATGTTTAAGCATAAAACGTTGAAAACAAAGTTTATAATACTTATACCGCTTTCCTTTTTACTTTGGTCACTCATAGTTATGTATCTATTTAATGAAGGGATTATCATATGAATTATTTAGCAATAACACTTTTTGCAATATGTTTCATACTATATGGCTTTGTCATAATGAAGAAAATAAATTATATTCGAGTTGTTGATCAGACGCTTATATTAATCGGTTTAATAGGTGTGGGCAACTATTTCTATTACAAAAAGATGCCGATTCAGTGGCAAATACTCTTTTTAGTAAGTCTTGTTGTTATGCGATTTGCATGGATTTGGTTCTATGGTGATAGAGGTGGCATATATCTATATAATGCTTCTAAAATATACGATGGAGTGGACAAATTAATTAAAAAGCACGCTAAAAATATTGAACTTACCATGAAGTATAAAAATCAAGTTAACTATAAAATAACGGGTGATAAAAAAGCATTAAATGATTTTTTAAAGGATTTAAATGCTTATATAAGCAAGAACGGCAAACCATCAAAAAATGAGTATACAGTTGTTGTATTATTTGTCATTTTATTTGTCGTTATGTTTCTATAAGTGGGGTATCCATTTAAGCGAATGATATGGACAGATTGTTAAAAATATGTTATTATCAATTAACAAATTAAAGGAGGATTATAATGAAAAAGATATTATCATTACTGTTGGTATTGGTTTTAGTTTTTTCTGTCGTTGCTTGTAAATCAAGTAATGGGGGAACAGATGGAATACAAACAGTAATAGCAAAAACAAAAGAAGGTGCGGTAGCTAATGCATTTGGTATAAACCAAGCAGATATTAAGAAATCAGAAGGTAGTGCTGAATTAAAATTACAACTAAAAGAAGGATTCATTAACGCGATTCCAAATCTTCCATTTGAGGACAAAAAAGGACTAGAAAAACTTCTTATCACTGTTGTTGGTAAAATGGGTGCTAAGATGATGACGACGTCTAATGTAGACAAGAATTTTGAAATTTCGACTGGAATGAAAATCAATTACGATGGGAAAGAGTTATTAACCACTAATATCAAATTCAATGAAGACAAATACTATTATTATATACCAGAGTTATTAGATAAGACGTTTGTTATCAGTTTAACCGATATCGCTAATTCAAACCAAGCAAATTCTGATATTGATCCTAAGGAACAGATGAAAACTATTAGAGCAATGAAAGCAATCATGGAAATCAAGAACAATGATAAAGAGGTTGATAAAGCTTTAAAAGCGTTCTTAAAAGAATTCTCTGGTGCTAGTGAAGAAGTGTTTACTAAGAGAACGATGATTAGTGACCCTGAAGATGCTGAGGTTGAATTAATCTCTGGAAAAATAAAAACGAAGAAATATGGTGTTCAAGTGAAATTATCAGATCTTCCTGATGTATTTTATGAACTTATCGTTGCTCTTAGAGCGAAGCCAGAAGCGAAAGACAGTTTAATAAAGCTAATAGATGCCACAAAAGTAGCGCTTGAAAAAGATGACAAATTTAAAGATTTCTATGAAAATGAAAAAGATGCTACAAAGGAAAAATTTGAAAAAGACATTAAAGAGATTAAAACGGGCATAGAAGTATTATTTACCGATGAAAAATTGTTAGAAGACCTGAAAAAAGAGATGGCAGAAGCTAAAGCGCAACTACAACAGGTTGATGCAATGGCTAATATCAAACTAGATGTACATCTTGATGATAAGCAAATTCTTAGAGCGCAAGAACTTGTCGTTGATACTCCATTTTTAGTAGCTAATTTGATGTTCAAATTAGAAGCGGTTAATGAAGGTGTCAAAGCATCTGATATAGCTATGGGCAAAGAAGAAATCAAATTTGATGCAAATAAGCCTGATGCCCTAAATCAGTACAAACCAGAAGTGAAAGAAAATATGAAAAAAATGCTTGATGGTGAAGCTTATAAAGCACTATACAACGATTTAAAAGAGGGTTCTAAATCATTTAAAGGCAATGACAAGATGATTGTTGATCAATTACTTGAGTATATGAATCCAGAAAAACTAAAGCCAATGATTGATAGCTTATAATTATTACTGAAAACAGTGGTCATGCTTGACTACTGTTTTTTTATAGATATAATTATCCATAGAAGGTTCTTATGATAGTAAAAAATTTAAAAATACAATATAAAGACAAGTTGGTGTTGGAAAACATCAACTTTGAAGTAAATAGGGGAGATATTCTTGGAATAATAGGAGCAAATGGTGTTGGAAAGAGCACGTTAATTAAAGTGCTTGCAAAGATCATTAATAACTATGAAGGCACATATGAAACGGATTTTACCATAGGTTACGTTCCACAATACATTGCGCTTTATGACAATCTAAGTGTATATGAAAACATTAAAGTATTTTCTTCTATGAGTAGTTTAACGACAAAGGAATTGGATACAAAGATAGAAGAAGTATTGGCAAAGCTTGATCTTACTATCAACAAAGATACTAAAATAAAGGATTTATCTGGTGGTAATAAGAGAAGGGTAAATATAGCGGTGTCTTTGATTAATGAACCGGATTGTCTTTTGATGGATGAACCAGAAGTTGGGATAGATTACAAGGTTAGAAGTGATTTAGAAACAACCGTTAAAGCACTTGCAAAAGAAGGAAAAGCAATCATTGTGTCGAGTCATTCAAAAGAATTTATCAGTACCATAAGCACAAAGGTCTTGATATTAGATGGCAACACGCAATCATATTATGGGGAAGCAGAATATGAAGTCTTTAAAAAACTATAAGTCCATCCTTAGACTTACTCTTACACATCTTAAAAATTTGTTTTTTGATTTTAAAAAGCTCATACTGCTTTTTTTTGTCATTTTATTTTTAATGTTTAGTTTCCATCAATATATGTCTGATGCCAAGAAACCAGTTATTGCAATCGTTACGGATGATGATTCATTTCAGATGAAGATGGTAATACAAAACCTTAAGGATTCCAATGTAAAAAAAGCATTGACAGTTGAACAAAGAAAAAAACATGATATAAAAGACGCTGTATTCTTAGTTGAAATTGAAGATGATGCGATACATAAGATGGAAACAAATCCACCCATTGATGTAACACTTAGTTATAATAAAAATGAGCCCGTAAGTGCGCTTATAAAATCCTATGTAGATGATGTCGTTTTTTTTATAAACTCCACTCAAAAGAGTGCCATGCTGTATTGGGATAAGCTTAAAAAGGAAGGCGTTGGTTTTGATGATCGATTCTCAAAATTAAATGAACTAAGTCTATATGTCATAAGCTCGTTTACATCAAGAGATGACTTTGCCGTTCATAAATCACAAAGTGAGAGTTTGGTTACAACGTTTTTTTTACTTATCATACTTGTCGTAGCTATGTTTATTAACAACGATATGATCAGTGATATCAAAAGTGGTATTTACCAAAGGCTTAAGATAAATGGGTTTACGAGTATCGATTATATACTCTCAAGACTCATTCTCTCTACTTTAATAAGCGGGGTAGTTATAGGCATTGTAATCTATATTTACTACGCACTCCTTGGCGATGTCAAGATAAACATATTTGAAATGGTACTATTTACCTTGCTAATCAACATGTTAAGTATATTGATATATTATACTGATCAGTATATATATCTCGTTAGTTTTATTGTACTTATTGCGCTTTTCAGCTGTAGTACATATGTTTTTTTACTGGTTTCCTTTGCCGTTCAATTATTCGTTATTAATAAGGATAAAATCGTTAGCGTGTTAGCGCCTAGTTTTGCGAAAAGGGAGGTCTAAATGACATATATATTAAATAGACTTCGCACATTCTTTACTATACGAATGATATTATATATTATCGCTTTATCGCTTATCATTGCACTGGGTGTTAATTATATTAATAGGGGAGAGACTAAGAAACAAATACAGGTAATTGACGAAGATAAGACGCAAATGTCACGTAGGCTATTAGATAAGATTGTCTCAATAGATGGCTTTAGTGAGGACGATAGCAGTAGAAAGTATATCATCCGTAAGGGATTTGAGGAGAAAGTAAACGAAAGAAACTATAAAGAGTTAATCGATTTTGTTAACATCGATAGTTTTGAGCTTGAAAAAGCAAATCTAAAAATTATTCAACTGGTAACAGAGAATAAAGTATTACTAGAAATAAGAAAACAAGATTCTGCCTATTCGTACGATGACTACTACAAAGAACTAACAATGGCAGATTCGTATAAATTGGTAAATATTAAGGATAATCCAAATGAGGCGAATACTGACATAACCGATAAAAAGCAAGTATCTATCTTTATAATTATACTACTATCCATATTCTTATCGACCCTATATGTTAATCTTGAAATCATTGAAGAAAAACAAAAACTTATTGTAGAGAGGCTTTTAATAAATAATATAAATAAGTTTTACTATTATATTGAAAAATTTATTAAAATTGTTGCCATCAATTTACTATTTATACTACCAATGCTTTTGGTTACATCAACGATAAACATGTTAACTATATATTTTTTTATATCGATATTGGAATTGTATATCTATTCCATCGTAATGCATCTGTTCCATCTGGATAAAAACACATATATCGTTTTATATATGATACTGTTTATAGTGTTTGCCATACTATATATCATACCGGGTTTTGGTATAACATATTTTTCACCGATAGAAATTATCAGCATATATTGATGTCTTTTATTTACAAAAACGTCATATTAGCTTATATTTTTTCACTAATTTTACGCCATCTTTTGATTGTTAACTAATTTTATGGTATACTATTATGAGATAGGGGTTCTAAATGGCGACAGTAAAAACATTAAATAAAATAAGAGAATTAATTGAAAATAATGTTGGTAGAAAAGTTGTTATAACAACAGATAAAGGTAGAAATAAGATAAGAGAAAACAAAGGCATATTATTAAAAACATATTCCAGTCTTTTTATTGTTGAGATACAGGACGCCCGAAGTAGGAAGCTGTCCTTTAGCTATAGCGATGTGCTCACAGAAAAAGTTGTTATAAAGACACTTTATGATAATGAATATATTGCAATAACGTAAGCAGTCTGTAGGCTGCTTTTTTTAGGGGGATTATGAAACATATAAATCGTTTAATGGTAGCTACACTGACAGGTATAATAACAGGTCTTCTTGGATTGCTATTTCTAAACAGTTTTAAATTATATAATAAGTATGTGATATATAACGACTATAACTTTGTGTTTCCAATAATAGGTGGCTTGCTTTTATCTATTATCTGGTATTTTATAGGGGATGGAAATAAGCACTTTGGTTCAAAAGTGGTAAAAGATGAAATTGAATCCATCAATATGCAGATTATCAGTCTAAAAGATGCAGTAATAAAATTTGCGGGGACAATCATTAGCATATGTACTGGTTTTATAATGGGTAAAGTAGGTTTTTTTATTCATCTAGGTGGCGCCGTTGGATCCAATATAGCCTATCGAATAACCGAAGACAATAACGAACGCAAACTAATCATTACATCAGGTGTAGCTGGAGCACTTGCGGCGATAACAGGCTCCGTTCCATTTGCTGTACTGTTTGTTATAGAAGTATATTATATAAAAAACATTTCATTTAATAGAGTGGTTTATCCGCTTATCATATCTGCAATAAGTGGATATGCTATCGTACATTTTCTATTTAATAAAGTCCATATTATTCGTTTTCCTGTCGAAACCATGGACGTAAGCGCTTCCTTAGTATATGCTGTAGTAGTTGGCTTTATAGCCTCAATACTTGGCATCTTAATGAGTAGATATATACCATTTTTAAAAGAAATGCATAATAAAAAGATGCCGTTTTTTGCGCCCATTATTGGTGGTTTTATTCTAAGTATAATTGGGTATTATTATCCAGAGTTTTTTAAACTCTTTGTTCTTGATTTTAGTTCAAGTTTTAATTATATATTAATGCTGGCTTTACTTTTTATAGGGGTTAGTATTAGTATGCTATTTGGTGCAATTGGAGGAGAGTTCACGGTACTGGTAGTTATGGGGGCATTAATAGGTGCCATTATCAATCCAACAGGCGTTGTTATTGTGCTTGGCATTAGTGGTGTTCTTAGTGCGTTTTATGGTGCAGGATTTTCAGTCCTAGTTTTATTTGCATCGACTGAAGCGCCAAATCTAATAATACCTGTTGCTATAACGATTATAATTGGCGTAATAATACATGAAATATTTCATGAAAAAATTGAAAAGCAAAACACTTAATGATATTGTATAGGTAGGAGGAAATATGTACACTAAGCTAATAAAAGATGATGTGTTTTTACTGAGTAGAAACATAGAGGGAATATTATTTGAAGCTATGTGGGAAATGCCAAGTGGGGTTACACTTAATTCTTACATAGTAAAAGGCGAAAAAACCGCTATAATCGATGGTTTTTGTGGATGGGATGGTTACCCAGAAAGCCTATATGAATTGCTAAAAAAAGTTGATGTGAAACTGGAAGACATAAAATATTTAGTTATCAATCACATGGAGCCTGATCATTCGGGTTGGATAGAAGACTTTCGAAAGATGCATAGTGATTTTGAAATACTTTGTTCAAAAGAATCAGCGGCGCTACTTGAAGCGTTCTATTCTCATACGGAAAATGTTACCGTAGTTGGAGATGGTGACACAGTGGATCTGGGAGGTGGCAAAGTACTTGAGTTTTTTAAAACGCCTCATGTGCATTGGCCAGATACGATAACTACTTTTGAAAAAAGCACAGGAATACTTTTTACATGTGATAATTTTGGTTCTTTTGGAACCGCAAAAGAACACTTTGATGATGAATTAAAAGAAAAAGATTTAAAGCATTATGAAAATGAAGCGAGAAGATATTTTGCAGCGATACTTGGAACATTTTCACCCATGCTTAAAAAAGCAATTCAAAAGATAGAAACGATTCCTTTTCAAATGATTGCACCAGGTCATGGTATCATTTGGAGAAAAGAGCCTAAGAGAATAGTAGAAGATTATAAATACTATGCTGAGTGTAATGTTAAGTGTACAAATAAGAAGGTGACCGTACTATATGGCAGTATGTACGAGATGAGCACAAAAGCGCTTCCTACAATAGAAAAGGTATTAAAAGAAAAGGGTGTAGAATATACGGTACTCAATGTTATGGAGACGGACCACGCATCCATTCTTATGGATGTGCTCACAAGTAGTGCAATCGTTGTGCTTGCGCCAACATATGAGTATAAAATGTTTCCGCCAATGTTATGTGCGCTAAAAGAAATAGCGGATAAAAAGCTAGCGTCAAGAGCGGTATTATATACTGGAAGCTTCGGTTGGAGTGGCGGTGCTTTTAAAGCGTTAAAAGAGCTAAGTGAACAAGCGAAAACGAAATGGGATATTATCGGAGACTATGGGTTCAAAGGTGCACCAACAAAAGAGGATTTAAAGAAACTAAAAGAAGGGCTTTTAGAGTTAATAGAAAGGATTTAAAATGGAAAATTTTGAATTCAAAACATTTGATGGGACATCGCTTAGTGCTTATCGAAGCATAGCTAGTAACGAAAAGCATGTTGTCCATTTTGTCCACGGTGCAGCAGATCGAATTGAGAGATATAACGATTTTATAAAGTATTTAAATGATCATGATATATCATTTTATGGTTTTGATAATAGAGCGCATGGCAAGAGTGAATGTAAAACCGGAGAACATGTATATTTAAAAAAAGAGGATGATAAAAATATCGTACGAGATGTGCTGGCTTTTTCAGATTACATCAGTGATCGTACCGAAAAACCTATGATTCTTATCGGTCATAGTATGGGTTCCTTTATTATTCGAAATGTCGCATTTCATACAGACAAATACAGTGCTTACATTTACGTTGGAAGCGGTAGACAAAACAGATCGCTTCTTAGAGCTCAAAAAGCGCTTCTAAATTCTATTATTAGAGTAAAGGGATGGGATCATTTTTCGAGGAAAATAAGCGATATGGGAATGGAGTCCATGTCGAGGGCAATGATAAAACAGAACATGATAACAAAACCCATCGAATGGCTTACAACAGATCGAAAAATGTTTCAAGAAGATGTAAGAGACATACAGCTAAACAAAAAGTTTACGGTTGGAAGTTATAGCGTCCTTGCCGATTTAATTGAGAGTGCGCAAAAGAAAGAGAATATAAAGAGGATAGATGATAGCGTTGATCATATTTTTATTTCGGGCATGGATGATCCTGTTGGTGAGTTTGGACAAGGAATTAGAAAGCTTTCAAAATGGTATAATAAGAATAGTAATGCAAAGATAAAACTAGTACTATTTAAAGGGATGAGACATGAAGTGTTAAGAGAAAAGGATAGAATAAAAGTATTTGATAAAATATATGATATAATAAGCAGTATCGATTAATCTATACTGCTTGAGTTATATAAAAGGATAAACATGAAAAAATATAAATCGTATGCAAAAATAAATTTGTTTTTATCAATCTCGCAGAGATTAGACAATGGTTATCATAAGATAAATACGATAATGCAAAAGATAAGCTTACATGATGAACTACATTTTGACCTTGATAAAGACTATTTTAAATGTACAGATAAGGCGCTTGAAACAGATAATAATCTTATTATAAAAGCAAAGAAAATAATGGAAGAAAAAATTGGAAGAACACTGAAAGTGGGTATCTTTTTAGATAAGAAAATACCACATGGGGCTGGCCTTGGTGGTGGAAGTAGTAATGCGGCAGTTACCATGGTAGCTCTCAATGAACTATTTGAACTGGGATTAAGCACGAATGAACTTCGATTGCTTGCATCAAAAGTTGGCATGGATGTTGCATTTTTTATCGATGGGTTTCTTGCTATTTGTACTGGCAGGGGTGATATTATAGAGGTTAGAGATCCTATAAAACTAGATAACATTTTGCTTTTTAGAAAAAGCAATCCATTATCTACCCCTGAAGTGTATAAAAATATGAAAGTAGAGGAGTTTTCCAACAAAGATCCATACGATGCATATGATAAACTAAAAAACAATGACTATACTTGTATGATAAACGATTTAGAACAGTCTGCTTTTCGAGTGTTACCTAGTATCAGTGGACTAAAGCGTTTGGTTAACACAAAAAAAGTTATGCTAAGTGGAAGTGGTAATGTTTTCTTTGCTATCTATGATAGTAAGGAAGAGATGAACAGAGATTATGAAATTTTAAAAAGGGAAGTGGATGACGTAATTAAGGCACACTCAATTTGGAGGCAAGAATGAATAAGAAAAAAGTAGCGATTATGTTTGGTGGAAAATGTGCAGAGCACACCATATCAATAATGAGCGCAAGGGAAGTAGATGCTATAGTGGATAGAAACAAATATGATGTTTATTATCTAGGGATAGATCAAAGTGGTAAAATAAGAGAAGTGGATGAGATTGGCGATGATGAAGTACTTGAATTTAGCGATGACGAGCCACTGCTACCTGCACAAGAGTTGGAACTTTTAAATGACATGGACGTGGTGCTTCCAATACTTCACGGAACCTATGGAGAAGACGGGAGGATACAAGGTCTTCTTGAGACGATAGGAGTGAACTATATAGGAGAGAGAATCCTATCATCAGCACTATGTATGGATAAGGATTTACTGAAAAAAGTGTTGGCTTACGAAGGGGTTCTTGTTGCGGATTGGGATACGCTTTATAAAGGCGATGAATATGATATGAGCGACACGCAGTATCCTGTTTTTGTTAAACCAGCTAGGCAAGGCTCAAGTATTGGTGTAACAAAGGTGAAGCGCAAAAAACAATTTCAACTAGCAATTGATGAAGCATTTCGAAGCGATGATAAGATCTTAATAGAAAAAAATGTAAATGGTCGAGAGATAGAATGTGCGGTGATGGGCGACTTTATTTCAGGCATAGGTGAAATCATGGCATCCCATGAATTCTATGACTATGAAGCAAAATATTTTGATGGTGGTAAATCGCTAGTAGAAGTACCAGCGGATCTTGACGAAGAGACGGTAGAGAAGATTCGATCTATTGTAGCGAAAATTGTTAAAATAGTTGGAATTAAACATATGAGTAGAGTAGATTTCTTCCTCACAGAAGAGGGAGACGTATATTTAAATGAGATCAATACAATGCCAGGGTTCACACCGATTAGTATGTATCCAGTTTTACTAGAGGAAAAAGGATACTCAAGGAGTGAAATTATTGACATTTTAATTGATAAAGCAAGTAGGTAATATGAAAGAAGTACGAATAAATTTTAAAACAACCTTTGATGCAGACGGTAAAAATAAAGATGCCATGACCTTTTATACGGAAGGTACCATGAAAAAAGATAAAGACTCCTTCATATATACATATGATGAGACCAAAATCTTGGGGTCAAAAACACCGGTTATCGGTCAACTTGAGGTTGGCAGTGATTTTGTATCGAGATCGATTAGTGGAGAAGAAAGTTATGTTATGAACTTTCGAGAAGGGCTTGTAGAACGATCACTGTATCATACGCCAGAAGGAGTGTTTAGTACAGAGGTTTCTACCAAGAGCATCAAAAATAACATAGTCGATGGGCTTGGCGATATTGAACTGGAGTACTACATTCGATTCGCTGGGAGTGAGAGTGTAAAAAATATTATCTCTATTAAGGTGGATGAGCTGCATAATGATTAAATATATGGCATGGGGCTTGACCCAACACTAGTGTTTTTAGCCTCTTTAATCGGTAATATTGTTGCCATCCCATTTATTCTTTTATTGTTAGAACCGATCTTTAAGCTGCTTGAGAAGATTCCCTTCTTTAAAAAAATAATAGATAAAACGAAAAACAACGTTTCGGTAAAGTTTCAAAAAGCAAGGGATAAGTACGGACCCATCGCACTTATCGTTTTTGTCGCAATACCACTACCTGGCTCAGGTGCTTGGAGTGGTGCGCTTGCAGCAAAACTTTTTGGAATAAAAAACAGAGTGTCACTTCCCTCTATAGCACTTGGTGTACTCATTGCAGGTATTATAGTAGGAGTGTTCTCTTATTCAATATTTGGGTAATGATGCTAAAACATGTGATTTTAGCATTTTTTTATTACAATTTAAATACCAATAATAGTTTAGTGATTGATATAAGATTGCCTGTCAAGTATGTTAATGACATTGAACTCGAAGGAAGTGCTCAAGAACTTGAATTACACAGTATAAAAAATGAAAAACTAGAGTGTAAAGGAAGTGTAGACAAGGTTATCTGTAAGAACATTAAGTCCCATGTAGAACTAGACCTCGATATATTCTTAATAGAATGGAAAATAGCCATATAGTATTATCCATTGTTATCTCTCCTATTTCCATTGTAGCACATTGACATTATAACAATATTGTAGTACAATGAACTACACAAGAATAGGAGGTAATATATGAGCTTTTCAATAAGATTAACCGCTAAGGAAAAAGAACTAGCAAGTAGTTATGCTAAGGTTCATTCAATATCATTATCAGAAGCGTTTAAGAGTGCTTTATTTGAGAAAATCGAAGAAGAATATGATATTGTTCTAGCAGAAAAATCGTATAAAGACTATTTAAAAGATACCACTACGCTATCCCATGAGGAAATGAAGGAAGAGTTAGGGTTATAATGATGTATAAAGTTGTTTACTCAAAGCGTGCTGTAAAATCATTAAAAAAGTTAGATAACTATACTGCAAATATTATTTATTCATGGATAGAAAAAAATCTGGTTGATTGTAAAAATCCTAGACTAAAGGGTAAAGTTTTAAAAGGTAGTTTAAGAGATTATTGGAGTTATAGGATAGGTAGTTATCGATTAATTGCAATAATCGAAGATGACTTAATGATAATTACTGCTTTGGAGATAAGTCATAGAAGAGATGTATATAAGTAGTTCATAAATATTAAATCTTAATGTAATAATCATGAATTAGGGTTATTTCGTATATTGTAATGCTATGAAAGGAATAAAATAATGGATTGTATTGCTTGTTCAATAGTCAGTAAACAGCATGAAGCAGTAATTGTTTATGAAGATGATTTAATCTGTGCTTTTATGGATATCGACCCGATAAATGATGGGCATATTTTAATTGTGCCTAGAGCACATAAACTAGACTTAGATGCTTTAAACGACGATGAAATGCTACGAATTATGAAGGTGTCGAAAGTTATTTTAGAGTGTTTAAGGGAAATTTATGAACCAGATGGTTATACGGTTATGCAAAATGGTGGCGCATTTGATGATCTTGGACATTATCATTTTCATATATTTCCAAGATATCACGCTGATGATTTTGCTTGGACGTGTAAACCAATCGTTGCAAAAGACATTAGCTCTGAGGGAAAGCGAATGAAAGAGCTGATAGATAGTAAAATTATGTTATAGGGGAAAACAAATGAAAGAGTATGTTAATGCGTTTATGTATTCAGAAGATAGAAAACAAATGGTGTTAATAAAGAAAAATAGACCGACATGGCAAAAGGGACTATTAAATGGTGTTGGTGGTAAGATAGAAGATAATGAGACTCCTGAAATGGCAATTGTTAGAGAGTTTGAAGAAGAAACAGGAGTAGCGACGAAAGAAAGCGATTGGAAG
>PDWI01004052.1_pt1 | contig 20937 bp, 18 predicted proteins | sample 1430891 | NCBI WGS metagenome assembly PDWI01 (sample SAMN01162508, study PRJNA174530) | Oral metagenome, whole genome shotgun sequencing project. | biome: Marine environment; feature: Marine mammal; material: Swab sample of the gingival sulcus; isolation source: swab sample of gingival sulcus... | reverse complement strand
TTGAACCGAAAATAAAGTTGTCAAGTTTTTAACAATTTTCAGTTCTCAATTTTCTTCCAACTTCCAACTTCGGTCTTCCAACTTTTGAATCTTCTATAAATATAAAGTTAGCTATTTTTGGCTTTACTTTTCCAAAAGTCTCGAAATGCGGGTTAAAACCGCAAGTCTTTTCATAAAGAAGATACTTGCGGTTTAAAATAAATATTTTCTTGCGGATACTATATAGCTTCCGTTTCAACAACTTTTGCCAAAACATCCGCATAAGGGATAAACAAATATTTTTTATCTTCAAATTCAATTTCGCTTCCGGAAAATTCTTTGTATAAAACAATATCTCCTACGGCAATACCCGGATTTTCAACATTGCCTATCGCAACCACTTTTCCGGTTGGTTCTTTTTCTTTTGCCGTATCGGGAATAATAATTCCGGAAGCCGTTTTTTGTTCTCCTGTTTTTGCGTTTATTTCTAAAAGAACATTCTGGTTTAAAGGTTGTAATTCTCTCATTTTTATATTATTTTGATTGTTATTAGTTATTTTTAAGATTGCAAATTTAATAATTTATCGATTTTTGCCTTATCAAAGCCCACAATAACTTGTCCGCCGATTAAACTTTGCGGCACACCTTGTTGTCCGCTTCGTTTCACCATTTCTTCGGCAGCTTTTTGGTCTTTTGATACATCAATATCTCTGAATTTAATGTTATTTTCGCGCAAATATGTTTTTAAGCGTGTACACCACGAACAAGTCGGGGTAGAATAAACCGTAACGCTTTTTTGTGCATTTTCCGATTTTGGGTTTGAAACACTAAAAAAAGAATCGTTAAGCAAGCTTTCGTAAAAACCCGCCTCGTTACATCCTTTATAAATGCCTTTAACAGCTTTTTGTTCAAACTTTAATAAAGTCGGCACAGAATTTACCGAATAAACAGGATGAATATCTTTTACCTCGGCAACATCCGCCGCAAAAACAACAAGTTCTTTTTTTGCCTCCTTAATGGCTGTGGCAATACTTTGCTTCGCACAGATGCTTTGTTCCAAATTTTCTTTATATAAAAATAACCAATAATTATCTTTATCGGCTGTTTTTTCTTTAAAATCGTCTAATGAACTTAGTTCAATCATAGCTGCACATCTTTTCATTATACAGCCCTTATTACAATCGGTATGCCGGACAAATATAAAATGAATAAATGTCAGATTGATGAATTATAAATCGTAAAAAAAGTTTTTTCACAAGTTCCCTTATCACAAAACACACCACAAACTACTACAAAACAAGCTATTAACACCCAAACACAAACTATGACGATATGTCAATAATGAGAAAGGAACAACTATTTCGGGACAAAAGATTTTTACCTTGCCCATTCCAATTATTTTTTCTATTTTTGACCTCACAGTAAAATATAGATATTCTCAAAAAACTTTTATTTATGAAAAGATTAGGTTTAACATTTTTACTATCAATTTTATTGATAAGTTTTTACGGTGGAGCAATCGCACAGACAGCGATAAAAGGTAAAATTATCGCTGCAGAAACCGGCGATGTTTTGCCCGGTGCCGTAATCAGAATTGAAGGAACAGAAATCGGGACTGCATCAAAACTGGACGGAACTTTTAAACTCAAAGGAACTGCCGGTAACATAAAGGTGCGTTTCAGTTTTGTAGGCTATTTGGATCAACTTATAGAAGTCAGTTTAAAAAACGGAGACAGCAAAGATTTAGGGGTAATCAAGATGCAAGCGGACGCCGTTGGTCTTGATGAGATGCTGGTTGTAGCATCTTATGCCAAAGACCGAATTACGCCGGTTGCCGTATCGACGATTAAACCCGAAATTATTATGGAAAAGCTCGGTACGCAAGAGTTCCCGGAAATTTTAAAATCTACGCCCGGCGTATATGCCACGAAACAAGGCGGCGGATACGGAGACGGCAGAATTAATTTGCGCGGTTTCGATTCCAATAATATCGGTGTTTTGATAAACGGAGTGCCGGTAAACGATATGGAAAACGGAAAAGTATATTGGTCTAACTGGGCAGGTTTGTCCGATGTTACTCGCACAATGCAGGTGCAAAGAGGATTGGGGGCATCACGATTGGCAATTTCGTCGGTCGGCGGCACCATTAACATTATAACCAAAAGCACCGATGCCAAAAAGGGCGGTTCAATATACTACGGCATGGGCAACGACGGTTATTTCAAAACCGGTTTTACACTTTCAACCGGTTTATACGACAACGGCTGGGCGGTTACCGTAAGCGGAAGCAGAACCGTAGGAGATGGTTATATCAACGGAACAAATTTTAAAGGATGGTCCTACTTTTTGAACATAGCCAAACGTATCGGAGACAATCAGCAATTGTCTTTTACGGCTTTCGGTGCGCCGCAATGGCATAACCAACGAGCTTCGCAACAATTAATACAAACTTTCCGCGACAACCCTCACGGAATACGCTACAATGCCGGCATGGGCTATCGCAACGGAGAAGTATATAACACCGGTTATGGATATAACAAATATCACAAACCGCAACTTTCTTTAAACCACACCTGGCAAATAAACAGCCGAACCTCATGGACTACGGCTGCTTATGCCTCTATCGCCAAAGGCGGCGGGCGTAGAGTGGCAGGAAATCAAAAGAGCTTATTATCATTCAATTATCCCGTGGGAACACCAACAGACGAAACTTTGTTAACTCCGGAAGGTTATATGGACTACGACTCGGTAATGGCAATAAACAAAGCCTCGCAAACCGGTTCGCAAGCCATTATCACCATGAGTACAAACTCGCATGACTGGTACGGACTTCTATCTTCACTGAATATGGATGTTGCCGATTTTAAAATTACGGCGGGTATAGACGGACGCTATTATCGTGGTTATCATTACACAGAAATTGACGATTTATTAGGCGGTGCCTATTTTCTTGATAACAAAAATATAAATCGCGACCCAAGCACACCCTTACATAAAGGTGATAAAATTTCATATTATAACCTTACCGATGTCATGTGGGAAGGAATATTTGCACAAGCTGAATATGTGAAAAATAATATGTCGGCATTTCTTTCGATAGCAGGTTCAAACACAGGATATAAAAGAACCGATTACTTTCAATATAAACCGGAAGATCAAAGCACCGATTGGGTTTATTTCTTAGGATACAGCGGTAAAGGAGGATTTAACTATAATCTTTCAAAAAATCACAATGTTTTTGTAAACGGCGGTTACTTTACACGAGCACCTTTTTCCAAAGCTGTTTTTATGAACTACAGCAATATCATAAACAAAGATGCCAAACCTCAAAGAGTTTTTTCTGCTGAATTGGGTTACGGCTATCGTTCTAAATTAATGCGAGCCGATGTAACTTTGTATCGCACGTCTTGGTTAGACAAAACAATAACTCGAAATTTGGGTAATAATGAATTTGCCAATATTACCGGATTGGATGCTTTGCATCAAGGAGTAGAAGCCGAATTAACCATATATCCGGTCGAGAAATTAGATGTACGCGTAATGCTTTCCTTAGGCGACTGGAAATGGACGAACGATGTAAAAGCTGCCTTGTTTGATGAAAACCAACAATTTGTAGACTCTGTTAAAATATATGCCGGCGGCATTCATATAGGCGATGCCGCACAAACAACGGCAGCAGTGGGGCTTAATTATGAAGTATTGCCCAAACTTAAAATAGGACTTGACTATAATTATTATGATCGTTTATTTGCCCGATATAAAGTTGATGACCGTACACAAAAATCTTTAAGCGGCGTAGATGCTTGGCAAATGCCCGATTATCATTTGTTTGATTTCAACGTAAAATATGCTTTCAAAATAGGCAAATTACGTTCTACCCTTTACGGCAAGGTGAATAATTTATTTGATACAGAATATATTGCCGATGCCACAGATGTTGGAAATGCGGCAAACTCGCCCGTATATTACGGCTTTGGAAGAACATGGTCAATTGCTTTAAAAATTAGATTTTAAATTATAAAACAGCATAATTATGAAACATACATTTTTTTATATCATCATATTCGGATTATTGTTTTCTGCCTGTAATCCGAACAAAGAAATTTACGAGGAATTAGACAGCCTTAAAAAACCATACAAAGCAGACTTAGAGTATTCGCTTAAGGATGCCGACTATACCGCACTCTCAAAACTATTAAAAGACAGTGCTGAAAGCGCTGCGAAATACATTGGCAAAATGAAAGCTTTTGGCAAAAATATACCCGTGAGCAAGTATGCGGGTGTCTTTTTAGACAACAAGTTTATTGCACCCAAAAACAATTCATCTTGTCATTTACACTATCGCTATTCGGTAAACGAATACGACAGTATCAATGTTTATGAACTGACGGACGATGATTATATTGCCATAGGCGGTCAGGTTGCAATCGACAGTGCCTTTTCCGAAAGTGCGTCTCCGGAGACATATTTGCCGGATTTTTTGGCAACAAAAGATACCACGCAAAATTACATGCTTTATGTAAAGGCTAAATATAAGCAAGCCGACATGAGCAAAACAGACACCGCCCTTTGCTTTGAATATAAAAACAATGCGTGGGAAGCAGCTCCGGCATATATCTTAAAAGCGGCTGATTATGACAGCATGGGCAAACCGGGTCAATATGACAACTTTTCAAACAGCGTATCGCCGGATTATTATTTGCCCGTATTTTTAAGTCAAAAATATCCTTATGCTTCGGAGGGAGCAAAGTATAATTTGGTCTATGCTTTTTATTCGGGCAAAGCAGAAATTCGAATGGATACTTATATGTATGTTGAGGGCAGCTGGCTTAAATTTTTGGAAAAATCAGACCAATTTGTGCATAACGGAAGCAAGTGGCTGTTTGACCCAACCATAAAATACAATATGCAAAAAGAAGATTATCAAGTGATTGTTAATTATATTGCGGCAGATCCTCAACTAAATGTGTATATGGACCCCCAATATGATAATAGCGAATTTTATTACGGGGCAAGTTCACATTACGGGAATTTTGATATGCGATTGACCAAACGCAAAGAAAACGACCCGCTCGGCTTTTTAAACGGTTTATCCGACGATGAAGTAAACACGGAACTTGAAAACCGCCTGCCGGAAGCCTTAAATATTTTCTTGGAAGATAAATTTCCTGATGCCGAGCCTGTTGCCAATGGCGTAGATGTATATTACGAGGTGATTTATTCCACCTATAATTATGTACGCTTTAACTATTCTGCACGTTTTAAATGCGTTGCAATCGGTAAATTTGAATATGTTGAAACACATGAAATCAAGTAATTCTTCATAAAGACTACAAATGAACAGCCGGGCTTATTATTTGAACTCGGCTGTTTTATTTTACATAGAAAGATTAAATTTGCATAAGATAATAAAACCGGCTAACAGCATTGCGTATTTTCGTATTTTGAAGATTTATGTCTCAAAAACGCCAAAACGTATATGCTTCACCCTTAGCGGTTAGATAGTATCGGCGAGAACCTTAACTATTGACAAAATGAATGTACGAATAATTTTTTTATATCTGTTTTTTATTTTTTGTCATTACAAAATGACGGCGCAAGAAGTTAAATTGTCCTTAGCGTTTAAATCCGGACATTTATTCTCGGAATGGTTATTAAATGATACTATTCCGACAAAAGTAATGTTAGAAACAGGCTTTCCCAAGGTTGTAATTAATGAAGATTTTGTTAATAAACATCTCAAAGGAATAGTTAAAATGGAAAAGGCTCCGGAAAATACGCAAATCGCATTGTGGGGCAAGAAAGAGAAAAATAAAGTTTCTTATTTTATAAAAGATACGTTCCTTATTAATGGCAGAAAGATTATGCTTGATGCTTTGGTAGCTGACTTTTCCGCTGAAAAATCTTGGAAAAACAGGGATATTGTTTTCCCGCTACGCGATTTGCCGGGTATAACAGAAATTAATATTAAAGAGCAATATATGGTTATTGACAGGTCTTTAATGCACCTTTCTGATTATTTAGAATTTAATGTTGCATATGATGAGGGAACAAAAGGGCTTTATTTAAAAACGACACTAAATGTTTTCGACAGCCTACAAAGCAAAGAAACTTTAAACGGGAAATTTCTCTTAGATTTAGGGGCACCGAATGCTGTTTTTTTGAACAGAATGAATCCTAAGGTTGAAAATTTTGTTAATCAAGCAGACAGAATGCTATTGAAAGACACAACAAGATTTAAACCTAATTCCCGTATGAAGTTAGCGATTATTATGCCGGAGAAAATAAACGTAGATAAAATATTATTAAAGGGAGAGTATATTGTTGCCTTGAAATTATTTGGAAAGCAATCCGAAAAATATATTGGTATAATTGGGAATCGTTTTTTTAAGAATTTTACGGTTATTTTTGATTATGAAAGGAATAAAATATATTTAAAACCAAATTCTGAAAAAGTAGAAATTCTAAGTGAAATAAAATACCCGAACCGCTAAAACAACAAGGCTATAAGCGATATGAAAGAGCCGGCAAAAAATAAAAATGACAGAGGCTAATCTTTGTTATTAACTAATATTTAACATTATACACATGAATTTTAAAACAATTTATCAGTTTCTTATAGACCTTCAAGTCAATAATAAGCGCACATGGTTTAATGCAAACAAACAGCGTTATTTAGAAGCTAAAGAATTATTTGACACCTTTGTTGACCGACTTATTCAAGGGCTTAAAACAATAGATAGTAGTATTGACCTTGAAAATGCCAAAGACTGCGTTTTCAGAATATACAGAGATACCCGCTTTTCTAAAAACAAAACGCCCTATAAAGAGAACTTTGGTGCATCTATTATTCGCGGCGGACGAAAAAGCCCCTTTGCCGGCTATTACATACATATAGAACCCGACAACTCTTTCGCAGGTGGCGGTATCTACCGCCCCGACAGTCATATTTTAAAGGCATTACGTCAGCATATTTTTGAAAATTCTGAGGCGTTTAAGCATATTATTAATGATAAAAGTTTTAAAGCTTATTTTCCGGAAATCTATGGCGATAAGCTTAAAATGGCACCCAAAGGCTTTCCAAAAGACTTTTCGGAAATTGATCTTTTAAAACACAAGGGCTACGCCGTCATTCATAAACTTGACAATGATTTTTTTCTGCAGGATGATGTCCTACAACAATTATTGAAAATTTATGAGATTCTGAAACCGTTTAATGACTTTTTAAATGAATCTTTTGAAAACATTGAAACGGAAGATGTCTTTCTCAGGTATTAAGCCGCATTTCGAGACTTTTTTAAAAGCCGGAAGTAGGAAGCTCGTGTTTGCTGCAAATGTACCTGTTTGCTATTTTCATGATTTTTGGCAAATAGCAAATTACTTGGAGAAGGGGGCGCAGGGGGATTGATTTTTGTATTAGCATTAAAAACCTTATTTTCCGTTCAAACCTTAGTAGAAAAAGATAATCAAAAAAATCAACCTTATTACCTTATTGCTAAAAGCTAAAAACGGATTAAACAAAGAGCACAATAGCAAAATCCCTCTTGGAGAAGAGGGTGTAGGGAGATTGATTTTTCAAAAACTTAAAAGCGCAGTAAATCAACAACTTACAAATTTAATTAAATGAAATTTCGAGACTTTTTTAAAAGCCGGAAGCCCGAAGATTGAAGCCCGGAAAAAATGCTTGCGCTTTTTTGCTGCGAGTGCGCTCTTTGCAATTTCAAGGCTTCCGAAACTGAAGACTTGATAAATAATGCGGGATAAGTTCCTAATAATTAAGATGCTGAAAAAATGTTAATATTTCGTTGAAAACTACAAGGCATTTTTAAAGGTTCGTAACATTAAATACCCTACTTTTAGCTTCGAATTCTGACATAAGGAAATATCGCTTAAACTGGCATTTTTACTCGCATTCGTGAAGATACAAAGCCGTTTTTTATATCTTAAAACTCCTTTTTTAAAAAACAAAAGGCTGTCAAAAGAAGCCAAGCCGAAAGACCTGTCAGATTTTTGAGATTCGTAGCTTTCAGGAATAAAAACTTGAAATGGTTTATAATTTTTCTTTTTGCTACCATTGTTTACTTTTTTAATTAAAAATAATGGAAGAAATTCATGTTATTAAACGTGACGGTACACGTAAGCCCATTAATTTGGCAAAAATTCACGAAGCCGTAGAATGGGCTTGCAACGGTTATGCCGATGTTTCGGTTTCGGATATTGAAATAAATTCTAAGCTTCAATTTTATGAGGGTATCACAACCGCCGAAATTCAAAAAGTGATGATTCACTCGGCAGCCGATTTAATTAGCGAAGAGAGGCCAAACTATCAATATGTTGCCGCACGTTTGCTGCTTATGGATTTGCGCAAAAAAGTATATAAACAAGCCGACCCCATTCCTTTTGACTATTTGGTAAGAAACAATATATATAAAGGTGTTTATGATAAAATACTGCTCAGAAAATACAGCGAGCAAGAAATTGTTTATTTCAGCAAGCATATTGACTATAGTCGCGATTTTAATTTTACCTATGCGGGCTTAAGCCAAATGGTCGATAAATATTTATTGCAAGACCGAATTACGGGCGACCTGTATGAAACACCGCAAGAAGCCTTTATGCTTATAGGCATGTTTATGTTTATGAGTTATAAAAAATCTGTTCGCAAAGATTATGTCATAAAACTCTATGATGCGCTCTCTCAATTTAAAATAAGTTTGCCCACGCCTATTATGTCGGGTGTTCGCACGCCTTTGCGCCAATTCAGTTCTTGCTGCTTAATTGATGTGGGCGACTCCATAGAATCGATTATGCACTCAAACACGGCGGTCGGATATTATACCTCACAACGTGCCGGAATAGGCTTGAATTTCGGTCGCTTGCGAGGCATTGATGCAAAAATCAGAGGCGGCGAAGTTGTGCACACGGGTTTGGTGCCTTTCTTGAAAATGTTTGAAGCTACAACGAAAAGTTTTACCCAAAACTCAATTCGCGGCGGCGGTTCTACCTCTACCCTGCCCTTTTTTCATTGGGAAATAGAAACCTTTATTCAGCTTAAAAACAACAAAGGAAACGATGAAAACAGGGTACGAAGAATGGACTATTCCGTAGCTTTAAACAAACTGTTCAGAGAGCGCGTAAAGAAAAATCAAGACATTACATTGTTTTCAAACGAAGAAACAATTGAACTCTACAACCTTTTTTACAGCTCTGATTATGAGCGCTTCAAAGAGATGTATTTAGATTTTGAGAATGATTATTCGGTGCGCAAAAAACGAATTAATGCCCGAGAACTTTATCTTGCCATATTGAAAGAACGCTATGAAACCGGAAGAATATACATTTTAAATGCCGACCATGTAAATACACACAGTTCCTTTAAGGATAATATTTACATGAGCAATCTTTGTCAGGAAATTACTTTGCCTACCGAACCGCTTAGCGACATCAATAAAACAAACGGCGAAATTGCCATGTGTATTCTCAGCAATATAAATTTGGGCAAACTCGACTCCATAGACGAAATTGACGAGCTGACCGATTTGCTGGTTCGCTTTCTTGATGAATTAATCGATTATCAAGAATATCCGGTTAAGGTTGCGGAAAAATCGACAAAAAACCGCCGAAGTTTAGGCATCGGGGTTTCCGATGTGTTTAATTTTTTGGCAAAAAATAAGTTGATGTTCGACCAAGCAGAAGGCAGAAGCATTATACACCAATACATGGAACGCTTTCAGTACGGGCTTATAAAAGCATCGGCAAATTTAGCCAAAGAAAAAGGTGCTTGCAAGTATTATAACCGCACCAAATATGCCGACGGCATTTTCCCCATTGATACTTATTCGAAAAATACAGATGAGGTTACGCCGAACAAATTGCTTTGCGATTGGAACGCATTACGAAATTTGGTAAAAACAAACGGTTTGCGCAACTCTGCCCTGAGTGCCATACCGCCGGCAGCATCAAGTTCTATTGTATCAAACTCTACGCCCGGCGTTGACCCCGTGCGTAAGCTGCTGATTACCAAAATGAGCAAATACGGACCCTTAAAACAATTGGTGCCGGGTTATGAAAGCTATAAAGAAAATTATTCGCTTGCATGGGATATTGACAATGAGGAATATATAAAATTCGTTGCCATATTTCAAAAGTTTATCGACCAAAGCATCAGCACGAATATGTATTATGATATTGCAAAATACGAAAACAACAAAGTGCCGATGAAAGATTTAATCAGGCATGAAAGTATGGCTTATAAATACGGCTTGAAAACATTGTATTATCTGAACAGCAACGACAACTCCGGCGAAGCAACACAAGAACTTGCGCAACAAGAAGACAACACTGCGGAAGAAAAAGGGCAAACGATAAAAACAGAACCCATAAAACTTGTTTTTGAAGAAGAAGGATGCGAAGGCGGTGCTTGTTCCGTATAAAAACAGCTTAATAATCAACAAAAAAATTCAGTTTTACTTAATTTCTATCACAATGAAGGCAAATAAACCCAATTTATACAGCGACAAAAAGATTGACTTCTTAAAAGAAAAAATGTTTTTCGGAACAGGAAAAAACGTACAACGTTATGATATTCAAAAATATCCGTTCTACGAGAATTTGTCTCAACGTATGCTGAGTTTTTTTTGGCGACCGGAAGAAATATCGCTTATCAAAGACATCAACGACTTTAACACGCTTTCGGAACATGAGAAGTTTATATTTACCGAAAACCTTAAATATCAAATACTGCTTGACAGTGTGCAAGGTCGTTCGCCTTTTCTAACATTCGGACAAGCAGTTACTTTGCCCGAAGTGGAAGAAGCAATCATTATATGGGATTTCTTTGAAACCATACATTCCATGAGCTATTCATACATTATAAAAAATGTATATGCCGACCCCGAAAAAATATTTAACGACATAATGCACAATGAAATGATTGTGGAACGTGCCGGCTCGGTAACCGACCAATACAATGATTTTTATCATTACCTCATCAAATATCAGGCGCAACAATTGGGAATGAAATCCGATGAAGAAATTAGTTTTGACGAATTAAAAAAGAAACTGTATTTGGCTTTGGTTTCGGTAAATATTCTTGAAGGTGTACGTTTTTACGTATCATTTGCCTGCTCTTTTGCTTTTGCCGAAAACAAAAAAATGGAAGGTAATGCAAAAATAATAAAGTTTATTGCACGCGACGAAAACGAGCATCTTGCCATAACTCAAAAAATGATTCGCGATTTGCGAAACAAAAAAGACGAAGGGTTCTCTGAAATTATTAAGCAACTTGATGATGAGGTGTATAAAATGTACCGAGAAGCTTCCGAGCAGGAAATGCGTTGGGCGGAATATCTTTTTGAAAAAGGTTCAATAATCGGGCTTAACAGCAAGTTGTTGATAAAATACATGAAATACTTAACGGATAAAAGGCTGCGAGGCATTGGTTTAAAACCAATATACGACACGGCAAAAAATCCTTTATCGTGGATGGATCATTGGTTGCGAAACGATGAAGTTGAGGTTCTGCCGCAAGAAACGGAAATAAGCTCTTATGTTGTCGGCGGCATTGATATGGATGTTGAGGATAATGATTTTATAGATGTGTAGTTTTGGAGACGCATAGTGCTATTTTGGGGGGAGTATCAAAATTAATTTCATATATCAAGAAACTCTTTAAAACCTACGGTTTTGATATACTCTAAGAATATTTTCAAGTTCATCAATAACGGTAAAGATGATTTTGGATTTCTTATTAAACTATTCACCTCGTCCTCAAATTTGTCGTTATTTGTTATATCTATATGGTATATACTATTACGAAATTGTTTAACTTCTGATATATCTGGAATTATCTCACTGGAATCGATATTTATTTTTGAAATGCTTGAAAATTCAGGTTTTCCACCACGTTCAAGCCAACGCCAAAAGCCAACAACCTTAGTAAATAATATATTATTTAAATTAATTTGACATTCTTCTTTTAGTTCCCTATTTGTTCCTCTTATTATTATTTCTTCCAAAGTTTCATATTGATGATACATATCATCTAAATCAAGAGAGCCAGAAGCTGTTGGAGTAATCTGATTGGAATTCTGCATTGTTCTTGAGTTCTGTGTCCAAAGTAACATTTTTTTGTCCTTGGTAATTGCTAAAGTAGAAACTCCAATGTGATTATTGCAAGTTGAAGCACTTAATTCTAAAATTCCGTTATTACTTGTAAATGCCTCTATACTTAACTTTGTAGTTATTTCTCCGCTGACAATATTTTCAAGAACAGAGCCACAAGCCTCATTTGTTAAAACACTATCATAATAAGAACCAATATATATGTCAACGAAATTATCATTTATATTCAAATCAGAACCTAAGCATATTTTTTTATCATTAGTAAATTCTTTATTTTTCATTAGTGATTGAAGAACTTTATATTGCAAATACATAGAATGGCTTGCCCAATGGTCATTAATATATTTATTAACAGTCTTGTATTTATTTTGATTGATTTTAATTAATATATTTGAAAATTTACTTTGAATCATACTATTAACCTCAGATGAACTCATTGCCAAGCTGTTTTTTTGATTAGAAAATTCATAAACTTTCCAACCTTCACTTTTCTGCCGTTTGGACAAGCATAAATTTTCAAATAATTTATAGTCTTTTCCAAAGTTATAATCAATATAAATATCCTTTTTAAAATATAATGATTTTATCTTTTTATAAAAAGATAAAATCTCATAAAAATAAAATAAGATAAATAGCAAGTAATACCATCTAGAAATGTCAAAATTCAAGGAGTAGTACACTATAAATGCAACGACAATAATAGTCTCTATTATGATTCTTATTAAATGATTTTTTTCAAATCCTGGGTTTCGAAATAAATAAAATAAGTAGTCTTTAAAATTTTTATTAATCATCATTTTATTCAGTTTTATTAACCAGAATAACTTGGCTATGCGTAGTGTACGATTAGTCTAAATACATCACCTAAAAAACAAAACACATTTTAGAGGGCTAAGTTATACAAAAATATATAACAAAGAAAGATTTTGACGGTTTAAAATGTACTTGATAAAACCTTTATGTCTTTTGCACTTAAAAATTACCTATGGTCAAGGTTTGTAAAATAAGCTAATAAGCTTAATTTTTTTAGGCTATCTTTTCTCTACTAAGGTTTAAACCGGCAATAAGGTCTTTAAACCGCATTATTATCTTCGATGCTATTTCGCGGTCATCAAGTAGAAAAGGGAATTATTCAGATTAAAAGAATGCGGCAAAAAGTCCTGATTTTTTAAGCGAAGTTCTTTTTTGTCGGGCAATAACAGTTTCGGTCAGTGCTTTGAATTTATAGCCCGCAGCATGATAAAACAAAAGCGTTTGCGACAAAGCATAAAACATATTATCAACCGCTTTTACATTATCGTGAAAGACAATAACCGAGCCCGGACGCGTAAAATGTTTTACATTGGCAAAACAATGCTCTCTACTGAGTTTTTTGCTAAAATCATAAGATAAAACATCCCATAAAACAATATGGTATTTTTGCTCTATTAAACTTTGTTGCGCCGTTTTCATTCTGCCGTGCGGCGGTCGAAAAAGTTTTGAATGAATATATTTAGACGCTTTTTCTATATCTTCTAAATAGGCTTCGGTGCTTGATTTAATTCCGTATAAATGCGAAAAAGTATGGTTGCCGGTAGTATGCCCGGCATCAAGTATTTTTTTATAAATATCCGGATAGCGTTGCACATTCTCACCCACGCAAAAAAAAGTTGCTTTTGCATCAAAAGCATCTAACAGAAACAGGATATTTTCCGTTACTTCCGGAATAGGGCCGTCATCAAAAGTAAGAAACACCTCTTTGTTCTCAGTATTTATTTTCCATGTAATATTACTGAAAACATTTTTAACAAGTTGTGGCGGATGCACCAACAAATCGGAAAATTTTCTGTATTTAGGTTTTACGATAGTCTCCAAAAGAGGTATTTTTTCTTTTCAAACGCAAAATTAGTTAATTTATTTTAACAATCCTTAAAAAATATTAACTAATTTTAAGAAATTTTAACAATTTATTTTTTGCCCTCTTTATTCCGGGCTGTCTAAAAAGCAATAGACAACCGGGATAGTAATCCGCCATAAGGTCTTTAAGCTGCATTACTATCATCACTGCTACATGCTCTCCAAGCAGTTGTATTCCTGCCTACTAAAAAATAATTTTTAATTTTTCATTGTCTTCCAACTCCCAACATTGAAGTCTTATAGAACGAAAAAAGTCAGCGATTTAGTCAGTCTTGAAATGCAAGTTACCCCCCTCGCAACTCTATTGCTTATACAAATATTGCAGACAGTTTTATTTTACCCGTTCTACATTCTCAGTAAGTTTTAAGGCAAAATCATTAACTGCGGTCATGTATTTCCCTTTTCTGTACTCTTTTAATGTAACTGTTGGTATTTCAGCTTGAAAAATTTTGTTGATATAATTCATTTCATTTGGGTATTCATAAAATATTTCCCCCTTTGGATAATTATTTTCTTTTTGCCAAATTTCAAATTCTTTAAAAAAACAATCATGATTAGGCATTGCTACTTCATTGAAAAAAGCTTCATCTATGATTTTTATAAATCGATATAAGCCATGAATTTCTTCGGCAAAACATTTATCTAATTTACTTACCGGATAACCTTGCCGCTGATATGCTTTGCAGAGTTCTTGAAGAGATGAGTTAATACCGCCTATATCTCTTTGGTAAATAGCGATAAAACTTCTCACAAAATATTCTTCAAAAGTTGTTATTTTTTTCTTCAAAAACTTATCTGCTTTTTCCAATGCCGTCGCAGCAAACTCCTCTTGATTGAAGAACATCACTTTTAACAGGTTAACACATACTTCGGTGTAATATGTTCCTTTTGCCTGAGGCAAATTTTCAGGAAGAAAATATTCGGTTATTTCAAAGCTGTTGCACGCATAGGATGATAAAACTCTTAAGAAATTCACGCAATGATTAGCTCCGCTGCCCAACATTGCATAATACAAAAGCCTATGCCTGCTACTCTGGAAAATTACATTGTTTAAATCATTGTAATTCATTTTTTCAAATGCACACAAATATCCAAAGCTATTAATCGAATCAAGAATAGACAAGTATCGTTTCGGTTTTATATATGGTCTGTCTGCCCTTTCTTTATTATGTTTTTTATGTTTTTCTTCGTCTTTTAGATGCTTTTCATAACCACTTTTTTCCCAAGCCAAAAATTCATCCCAATTTCGAGGCGGATAGTAATAGCCCCACTTCTCAAAACTTTCTTGCGACTTCTCATTATATAGTTTGATGTATTTCTTTGCGTTCTTCATTTTTAATTTATTGGTAAGAGTTTAGCAAACGAAGCTATAAAAAAGTAATCCAAGCCGAGCTGTCCGCTTGCTCTTACAGCCCTCTTAGCTTATATTTCATAATTTTCTCAGCTCGCATTTATCTTTAGCCTGCTAATTTACGAAAAAAGTAAAACAAGAGCAAGCCCTGCGCACAGCATTAGCCCCCCGCACTATTTAGCACAGATGTTTTGTAATTCGTAAATATAAAGCATATCTTTGCAAAAAAGACTTTCAATGGCTCCAAAAATAAGCGTAAAAACCAATGAAATCGTAAACTCTGTTTCACACGGAATCGGTGTTCTGTTAAGTATTCTTGCCTTGATATTAATGCTTATCAGGGCATCGTTTTACGGAACAAGTCTTTCTATTGTTTGTGCTGCCATTTTCGGCACAAGCTTAATCTTGTTATATACCGCTTCCACGCTTTTTCATTCGGCAAAAAATCTGAGAACGAAATATCGACTGAATAAGTTTGACCATTCTGCTATTTATGTGCTTATAGCCGGAACTTATACCCCTTTTTCGCTTGTTTTGTTGCAAGGAGGATGGGGCTGGAGTATTTTCGGGGTGCAATGGGCTTTGGCAATTGTCGGTATTTTGTTTAAAATATTCTGGTATAAGCCCAAATTCAGAGCAATATCGGCATGGACTTATGTTGCAATGGGTTTGGTAATTATTGTGGCAATAAAACCTTTGCTTGAAACAATGCCCCGAATGGGCTTAATTTGGCTTATCATCGGTGGCGCTTCCTATATTATCGGCGTTTTTTTCTATTTATCAAAAAAAATCCCCCTTGGACACGGCATTTTTCATCTTTTTATTTTAGGGGGAAGTTTTGCCCACTTTATGGCTGTATATGACTATGTTTTACCGAATTTATCTTTTTAAAAAATAGCATGAACAAGAGCAAACAATTCAGACAAATCATTCGCAATAAGTTGAAGTTTAAACTTTATTTGCTTAAAAACTTGCCGGCAGCATTTTTTTCCGGCATCTATGTAGAAGAAATATCCGAAGAAAAGGCGGTGGTGCGTATTCCTTATAAATATCTTACAAAAAATCCTTTTCGGTCGATGTATTTTGCTTCGCAAGCAATGGCTGCGGAATTGGCAACCGGAGTTTTGGCTATGGCGCAAGTTTTTGGTCGAAAACCTTCTGTTTCCATATTGGTTTTGGATATGCAGGCAAATTTTTCAAAAAAAGCAAAAACCGAAGTATTCTTTACATGCGAAAACGGTGCAGAGATAAAACAAGCTGTTGAAGAAACTGTTAAGACCGGTGAGGGCATAAGGGTTAAAGCAAAATCAACAGGCAGAAATAAAGCCGGAGAACATGTTTCGGAGTTTACTTTTGTTTGGACCTTTAAGAGAAGATAAGAGTTTTTTTTACCATTTTTCTTTGGAGAATTTTATGCCCCAAACCATAATATCGTCTCTTTGTTCAGTTTCTTCTTTATAATCATCCAATTCTCTGTTTATATACCTCTTTTGCTCGATTAATTCTAAATCTTTAACAGCATTTAGCGTTTCAATAAACTTGGGCGTTCCGAAACGTTTCCTGCTCGGGTTATTTTGGTCGATAATTCCGTCAGAAGCCAACCAAATAAGGTCATTATCTTTAAGTTTTATGGTTTTATTCGTAAATTTAATATTTCCTCTTTTTTGTTTGGTTCCGCCAATAGAGCGTCTTTCGGATTGCAAAATGCCAATGCCTTCCTCACCGTGAGAATAGTAGTATAAATCGGATTTTGCACCCGAATAGGTAATATGATAGGTATCGTCTTTTTTCTCAATCACACAAACAGACATGTCCATGCCGTCGTTGTTTTCGGAGGTTTCTTGCCTTAAAGCGGTTTTTACTTTTTGGTCAAGATTTTCAAGTACGTCCTTAGGGTCTGTAATGTCTTGCTCAAGTATAACTTCATTTAACAAACGGCTTCCTATCATTGACATGAATGCTCCCGGCACCCCGTGCCCCGTACAATCTACGGCAGCTAAGAACAGTTTTTTCGATTTTCCGTCATTATAGACTTTTTCGTTATACCAGTAGAAGTCGCCGGAAACAACATCGCGCGGTCTGAAAATTACAAAAGAGCTGAAATTTCTTTGTATATCATCAAAAAGGGGTAAGATTGCTTGCTGAATGGTTTTTGCATAATTAATACTCGAAGTAATTTGCTCGTTTTGAATTTCAATTTTGTCTCTTTGTTTTTTTATCTCCATAGCCGATTTTTTTTCAGCCGTAATGTCTGTGTCAATTGAAATTAACTGAACAACATTCGCATTTTCGTCTAATATCGGAGTTAAGGTTGTTTGTGTCCAGATTTCTTCGCCGGTTCTGGCTTTACTGAGGTTTTGGTAATATCTTGTTTCTTTTTCTTCAAGAATTTCTTTTAATATACCGGATACTTCCGGATTGTTACTGGCAGCGATTAAGTTGCCGCCTATTTCGTTTTTCAATAGTTGGAGTGTGTATCCGTACATTCGAGTGAAACCGGGATTAACCCACAAAAAGTTTCCTTTTTTGTCCATAATTGTAACGGCATTGTCGGTTTCGCTCGCTACAATTGATAATTTTTCAAGTTCGGTATTTGCCGATTCTAAAAGTTTTGCTTGGTTTTGTATTTCATTTTTTTGGCTGTTTATAGCTACATATTGCCGGCTTAATTCCTTATTAACTTTTTGTTTATTGATGTAACTGTTGATAATAATGACCCCTAAGAAAATGAATATAATAATGGCGACAATGGCAAAATATATAATGTTTTGTTGGGACGCAACCGTTTCTTGCGATTCTGATAAGCGTGCCTGATTTTTTTTCAGTTTATCCTCTTGTTTTTTTATGCTCTCACTCTTTTCAAGAATCTCCTCATTTAATTTTTCGGCAAATTCTTTTTGCTTTGCAATATTTTCTTCCTGCTTTTTAAGCAATGAAATATTTTTCTTTAAGTTTTCTCTTTGTTGCTCAATTTCACCGGTCATTAAGTTTAATTTTGCATTTTGCTTTTTGAGTTTGCTTTCTTTTGCGGAAATTAAATGTTCTTTGCCGGAAATACTGTCTCTTTGAGCCTTTATTTTATTTTCCTGTTCTTCAAGAAGTTTTTCTTTTCCTTCAATTTCTTGCCGCATTTCGTCAAGAATTTTCTGCTCTTTTACCAACTCCCTGTTTGTTTGCGCATATATTTTTTGAATATCCTCTCTGCTTCCTCCCGTCCTGATAAGTGTTCTTGATATAAGCAGATTGTTTTTTTCGGCAAGCTTTGTATTTAAATCATAGGGTTTTGGGTTGTCTTCATTGACTTTTCTAAAATTGACTACGCTGTATGCAGGTTGTTTCGACCGGTCTGAAATAATTAATACATTTTTTCCTTTTAGTTTTTGGTACACAAAACCCAATAAAGAATTTTCATTTCTTGATACATATATAATATGATTGGGTTGAATCGCTTCGTAGTTCGAATACCTCACGACTTCTACGGGTTTACCTTTTATTGTTCTTGTTTCTGCTTGTTTTTGCAGTTCTCTAAAAAAACTTTTCGATGAAAATACACCAATTGTGTATGTCGAAATATTTTCTTGATCTTGCCATGTTACTCCGTATGCAATATTAAAAATCCATTGAACTTTTATTATTTCATCTTGTTTTTGAGCAGCACTTTCTTTTGTAATGAACTGAAAAAAAAATGCTAAAAGCAACAGATAAGATATTTTATTTATAGATTTCATCAGTAGAAGTATTTGATTCAGATATACATAAACCATGCAAAAATAATACAAATTTAAAAAAATATCTGTTTTTTTTAGTTTTATATTACTTTTATCCTTTGTTTTAATGAAGAAAGTTATAGAGATGTACTCATTTTTAGAAGCATGTATTCGGTTTGATACTGATTTATTTTTGATATTAAACCAATTTCACAACCATTTTTTTGATGCGATAATGTCTTTTATAAGCGGCAAATATTCTTGGATACCTCTATATCTTGCTGTTTTGATTTTTATTTTCAGAAAATTTAAATTGAAAAAAGGCATCTTGGCTTTTCTGTCGATTATATTTATTATTGCTTTAGTCGATCAAACATCCGTGTTTTTATTTAAGTTTACTTTTTTGCGGCTGCGACCGTGTTTTAACCCGGAAATTGCCGATATGGTGCATACGGTTAGGATGCCCGGCGGAAAGTACGGTTTTATTTCTTCTCATGCCGCCAACGCATTTGCATTTGCCGCATATACTATTTTTTTGTTTAAAAAGCCGCTGTATTCGGGGCTTATTCTTTTCTGGGCGTTTTTAATTGCATACAGCAGAATATATCTGGGCGTACACTATCCGGGCGATGTGCTTGCAGGAGCTTTGTGGGGGATGTTTATTGCTTTTTTGCTAAGTCGTATCACCAAAAAATATCTTTCCGGAAGATGATACCCCCAACTAAGCCCACAAAATGTTATCACACAATATCTTAATGCTTATAAAAAATTTACAGTTTTTGCTTCTGCTCCTCCGATAAAGTTAGCTTCTTAGTTTTACTTGGTACTTTTAAAGAAGTCTCGAAATGTGGCTTATAGTCCCTCGACTTCGGTATTGATAGAATTTTGTCTTCTGCGTTGTGCGTTGTAATTTTTCCCATAGCTGAAAGTGTACGTTATTTTAAGTCTCAGCAGATTTTTTACTTCATCTAAATATTCATATCTTACGTATGGGGCTATTTGGTTATAATTTTCCTTGCTGGCAGTGTGTTTTGTCGAAAACATATTGAAACAATCAACACCTATATAAAATTTTGAAGTATTATAAGAAAAAGAAACCACGTGTGAACTTTCATCACGAGTTAAGGTCTCGCCCCAAAAGCTATCACTTGTATTTTGATGCAAAAACCATCTTAACGAGAATTTTTTGTACGAAAGCCCAACATTAAAACCATAATAAAAAATAGGTTCTGTATGATTGTAAGAATTTCCGTTGCTAACATAATACTTTATTCCAGAATACGTCCAAATTGAAAGAATTTCATTAAAGAAATTTACACTAAAATCAAGTTCTGTATTAAATTGCTGAAATTTTTTGTGATTTTCAATTGTTCTAACAACAATATCATTTTCAAGATACGTAGTTTCCATCAAAGGTGCATCAATAAACGTATGATTTAAGTAATAACTAAATCCAAATCTTTTTTTATAAAATTCAGCTACAATTCCATTGTAGTAATTTATTTGATTTTTCAATGCCGGATTTCCTTTGCTTATTTGTAAGGAATCTATTGTTTGAGAAAAATTAGAAAGAGCAGACAATTTAGGCATAGTCGGATAAGTTGACGATTATTAGATTTGTCATTGATTTTCTGAATATTTGCATTAACTCCAACTCCTGCTCGAAAATAAAATTTATCAATTTGCTTACCTAACTGACTGTATAAGTATAAGTTATGCCAATCGAGCGAAGAAGTATTTACGGAAGAAGACGAGTTGTAAGTATTATTATATGTATCTTCTGTCAAGGTTGTTTTCTCTTGAAAGCCTATGTTTAATGTTCCGAATTTCATTTTATTTTCGTACAAAAAATTCAATCCGCCTACATATTGTTTTTCTTCT
>PDWI01003791.1_pt1 | contig 20941 bp, 22 predicted proteins | sample 1430891 | NCBI WGS metagenome assembly PDWI01 (sample SAMN01162508, study PRJNA174530) | Oral metagenome, whole genome shotgun sequencing project. | biome: Marine environment; feature: Marine mammal; material: Swab sample of the gingival sulcus; isolation source: swab sample of gingival sulcus... | reverse complement strand
TTTCTTGATATTTGACGTGGGTTTTGTCTTCCGTATTGATTTCGTCCAGATGAATATCCGTTGGGTCCGGAAAATCATCTCTTAAATATTGATACCGATAAAGCAACGCCGTTCCTCGGTATTGCTTTTTATCATTCAATCGGATATTTCGTTCTTCCCATACACTGGTTGCTCGTTTTTCTTTGGGATGTTTCATAATTCGCCCTCGAAGAAAACGATTGTAAAAGATTTGAAGAAAAACCGAAAATCGCACCAAAAAGCCGACGTCATTTTGGTATTCATTGACAATGGGATGACTTTCAATGGCCACGCCCAAATTATCCGTCCGTTTCATTCCCCGGTATAAAACGCATTCCCCCGGTTTTAATACACTTAACTCATGGGGATACATTAATGGCCGGTCCTCGATGCTTTCCGAATAATTTTTATCCGTACTGAATCGGTTGCCATTTCGCTGTAGATTGATAATCGTGCGGTTTCCTAACATTTTTGAGAAATCGTCCGCACTTTCGTTGCCAATACTCATGATGTATATTTGATTGGCAAAATTCTCAAAAATGGTTTTGGATTCATCTTTATATTTTGCGGTGATTTGATTGTAACTTTGCACATAAATATCAAAACTTACTCCAATACCAAGGCAAACCGTTACAAACCCGGCAAAATTTTCAATCGGTGGGAAATTCCCAAATTCGTCCAGAATAAACTTTACTTTCCGTCTTAATTTTCCCTGGCTTGCTTTCGATAGGGTAAAAAGATGTTGATATACCTGGGAAATAAAGGTGGTCACCAAAAAGTGATTGGATCGGTCTTCACTGGGGATCCCAATAAAAATGGCCACCGGTTTTTCCCCATAGCCCAGGTCTTTAAAATCCATATCGGATTTAGCCGTCATTCGGGCAATATTGCTCAAATTAAAGATGGAAACAGCGGATAACATATTAATGTATACGCTTCCTTTGGTTTTGTCCCCGGCGTTCTTAATTTCCGAATATAACGCCGCTGCAAAATCCAGTTTGGGCCGTTGGTTGAAATAATCATCCAAGGCCGTTTCCGCTTTCTTTTCAAAGGTATCTAAGTCATCCTCATCACTCATACTGGCCCGATCACATAATTCCTTAAAGAAGTTGATAACGCTGAAACAGTTTACTTTTTCTTCGTTCTCTTTTATTTCTTCAAAAATAATTCCATCCGGGATATATAATAATTGGTCGTTTAGGAAACCGTCTTCGGAAGAAAATTCTTGGTACCGTTCTTTAGCCAATTTTTGTTCTTCCTCGTCCAATTCTTCATAATCTTCCCTTTTTTGACAAAAAGCTTGATACCGTAGTTCGTTTAGCTTTTTATCCAATTCCAAACAGTCGGTGGTTACGGCAATAATTAAGGCCGTAAATAGATCTGTAGCGGTGTTTTTCCATATTGGCTCCTGGTTGGTATCATCCGCATTAAAAATGCTGAATGCGAAGGTCTTAGCGGCCATTTGGGCCTTACTATTTTGCCCGGCCTTGTAATAATCGATGACGTGTTGAAGGGGATTATACCCCATGGATTTATCCGGGTTATCCAAATTTAGTAATCGAACCTCATACCCACGTTGTTCTAACTGGGCTTTACTTGACTTATATAGTTCCATTTTAGGATCCGACACGATCATGGAAGGGCGATTCTCCAATTTTTCGGCCCGGGAATAAACGTCAATGGAAGGAAATACGTACATTTCCCCTTTCCCACTTCTTGTAGTTCCAAGGACAAGCGTATTACTTACGCTATCATCCAAATATATTTCGTTTCGCCATCTTGATACAATGGTTCCCCCTTCGCCCGGATAGGTTTTTCCTTGTAGGGGAACCGTTTTGTATTGTTCTTTTAATTCGGGAATCGTGGTCCATCGACTGGTTCCCTTTTGCCCGGTATTAATTTCATCCTCGGAATAGGATGTTTTTATTTTATAGGCTCGGAGTAAACTCGATAAAAAAAGAAAAGCAAAGACAACGATAAACCCAATAATATATAGTTTTCCTAAATAGAACCGGGGAATCATATTGTCGATGGAAAAACAGGTTTCTATCGATTCTAACCCATTTGTCGTTTCATTCTTCACTACCCCGACAATATCGATCAATGTATTTACCACAAAGGTAATAACGGTCATGATAACCACATTGATGATCATGGTCATAAGGATTAATATTTTGGTATCGGCAAAAAACCGATTGATTTTTAGATTGCTATTATTATTGTCTGATTTCATGGTCTTTTTTTACTCCTTTATTTTTCTTTTTTCTTACTTATTCCAATTCTTCTTGTTTTTTCTCTTTTTGTTTTTCCAATTTCGATTCTTTCTTAAAATTCGCCAAAGATTCTACCAAGCTTTGTTTTAATTCCTCGGGAGCAATGGATATTTTTTCTTCCCCTTTTCGAAGTGTTACATTGTGGTCTTTGGCTAAGGGGATACAACTCGTATTATCCCGGTATCGGTCATCTTGAATGTATTTGGGATAGAATTGGTATCCCCCAATATTCTGATCGCCAAGCATAGTATTTTTCGGCAGTGTCACCGAATTAAAGGTTCGCCCATCTTTGGTTTCAATGCCCTTTTTAACAAAGGCATTATTGATGGTTACAAAAACCGGTTCTCTTTTCGTTCCTTCTTGTTTTTTCTCTTTTTCCTTTTCTTTTAATTTTTCGTCATTTTCAAGAATCGTATGTTGGACTTCCAAGTCTTCCAATCGATCTTGTATAACCGGATTAATTAAGTTCATCATATCTTTTTCCATAAACTCATCATAAAGTTTATCCAAGGTTTTCTCTTGCACTTCTGGAAATTCAATTTCCATAAGGGTTTTAAAATATTCTCTATAATTTTCTCTTGCAAATTGGTGCATTTGCGTTTTTGCCACTTCTACTTTCAGTTCGCCCATGTCTTTATTGTTACTAGCCATGGTATTCTCCTTTCTAAATTTCTAAATCGTCTTTTGTTTTGGTCAATGTTTTTTCTTTTTGTTGGATTTTTTCTTGATACAAGATGTTCGGGTACCCCCCGGTAACCCTCATTTCGGAAACACGAAAGGACAAATCTTCATAATCTAAAAAATCTTCCTGTTTCAAATCCTCTAAATTTAGATCTACGTAATATTGCTTCGGAAATTCTCCTTGATTCATATCTAAAGAAACGTCTTCGGAATTGAAATTAAAATGGATATATCCCATTCCTTTAACTGTTTCCACGTTCAAAAAATCCGAATCTTCAATTCCCAAGGAATACAATTCCGGGGTTAATTCGGATAAACTTGTTTTTTCTTTCGCTACTTTCTTCAATTTTTCAAAAAATTTCTTTTCATTCGGATCCACGGTATCCGTGGCCATCTTATATTTTAATTCCTTAAACATAATTTCCTTCTTTCTAAAGATTAAAAGGCAAAAGCTCCGGTAATTTCTTTAGCCAATACCATGGCTCCAATTACCAGTCCGGCTCCTAAAACGACCCAAGGCAAGGCCGATTTTGCCTTTTGTTTGCTATTTTCACTAGGGATAATGAACATTATCCCAATGGCTACCAAAACGATGGCCACAAGCATATAGACAAGGCCATCAAATTTATTAACAAAGTTATATAGACTGGTTACAAAAGCTTCCATAATGTTTCTCCTTTTTTATATAATATTCTTTCTTTTTTAATTGACTTCTTTTTTCTTCTTTCTTTTTGCGATAACAAATAAAATGGTGGCCAAGGCAAGAGCCAAAATAGCAATTCCAACCCCAATTAAGATTTTTTGCGTATCGCTCAACCCTACTCTTTGATACGTGGCGTTACATACCGCTTCCACGGTAATGGCTTCATCGATTCCCTCATAGGTCACCTTTGCCGTGTATTCCGTAGCGTTATAGGTAGCGATATAGGACGGAACCGTAACGGTTCCTACTGCGGTGGCTCTACGAATAAACTGACCATTTCCTTGGTCTTGTTTTCCCCCATTCCAATAAATACTTCCCAGGTTTCCGGTATAGTTTAATTGGTTGGCCACGTCATTTTGCCAACCGGCCCATACCGGGGAAGCATCGCTCACAGATACAATTTTATTATTGTATTGATAAAGTTCAGATCCGTAGTTTCCATAAAAAGTGACCGGAAGATTTTGGATTTGCGTTTCGGTGGTTTCCACAATCCCGGTTAAGGCTGCTTCTTTTCCATCAATATCTTTGGTTTCGGGAATGTCATTGCGGTTATAGAAGGTTTCTTCCACTTCCACTTTTTCTTCTTCCCATTTGGGGGTTCCAACGGCATAATAGGTAATACCGTTTTCAACAATCTTTTCCTCATATTTTTTATCGGCCGATTGAACATTCTTTTTCATTTCTTTTTTATTATCTTTGGTAATTTCATAATCGGTTCCCACCAACTCGTAAGTATATCCCCCCTCTTTCAATTCTTTTTTTGGTTTATATTCTTCTTTGTACGTTGATTTGTTTTTCACATCAAAGGTATGGCTTTTTTCTAAATTCTTTTCGGCCCCAAAAACCGTCATGGTACCAAAAAGAAAAAGAAGGCATACCATAATGGATAACCGTTTTTTCCCTTTCATTTGCTCTCCTTTCTTGTAATAAAAAAATGTCAATTTTATTCCATCTCTACTTCAAGATTCTTTTTTTTCTCTTTTTTATGCTGCGTTTTAGATTCGATATAAGCACCTTGTAAATATTCATCAAAAATAGATTTGATAAAATCCATCGCTATTTCTTGATTTTCTTTGGATAAGGTATTAAATTCTTCTTCTTCTGGCAATCCCCATTCTTCTAAGGACCCATTCCACCAAAATCCCATATCCCATGTCTGTAAAACCGTTTCCTCGAAAGCATCCTCGCCAAAAGAACCAGTCCCACGATAATCGATAATAATTCTTCCTTCTTCTTCTTCTTCGCTTGGGTAAGCAAAACCCTGTAATCCTTGGGGAGCTTTTGAGATTGTATCAAAAAATTCAATAGCATCTTCTAGCGTTACATACATTTTTCTTTCCTTTCTTACAAGAGAAGTAGGGGTATTAGACCCCTACTTCTTGCAATAAATATGTTATAAAAAGTTATTGATTGATACGATCCGGATGATTTTTTCGTTGTAAGGTGGTTAATGAAACAAAGAAGGAAAGAATCAATAATCCAATCAGAAGGCCAATTGGCGTATGGTCCCCAGTTTGGAAAATGCCACCGGAGCCATCTTTATCCTCGGCGACAATTTTTCCAATTTTCTTTTCATCTTCCATCTTGACTTGTTGTACCTCTGCGGTTTCCTTCACTTCAAAAGAAACGTCTTTAGCCAACTCATAGCCGATCGGAGCCACTACTTCTCGTAAAGTATATTGTCCAGGCTTTAATCGGTCTACTCGTTGAGCAATGGTAGATGTGGTGAACGTAGAAACCACCTTTCCGTCTTCATCCAAAATTTCCATTTTGGCACCAGGCAATTGTTCACCGGTTTTCGCATCTACTTTCAATACTTCAAGTTTAGTATGATCGTCTTTCATTTCTACCTTTTGCACTTCTCCGGTTGCTTCTACTTCAAAAGAAACGTCTTCGGCCACCAAATAACCATCGGGGGCCATTTCTTCGTGCAAGGTATATTGTCCGGGCTTTAACATATTGATTCGATGGGGCGCATCCGTAGAAGTCCATTCTTCTACTACGTTGCCTTGATCATCAAGGATTTGTAACTTTGCCCCAATTACTTCTTTACCTGTGGTCATATCCGCTTTACTGATATCGACCTTGGTATACTCATCTTCCATTTCCACTTTATTTTCAACAACCCCTTCTTTCACTTCAAAGGTGATGTCTTCGGCCACCAAATAACCATCGGGAGCCATTTCTTCTCGTAGGGTATAGGTGCCATCGGCTAATCCTTTAATTACTCGGTCTTCTTCTTCGGTTACCCATTCATCTACCACGTTGCCTTCTTCATCAAGAATTTGTAATTTTGCCCCTTCCACGTTGTAATTTTCGCCTTTACCAGTAATGGCAAACTTGCTGATAGTCGTCACATGAACCTGTTCTTTACTGTCTGCCGTGTAATCAAAAAAGGCCGTATTAATTTCTTGGATTCTTGCTTTAATTTCCTTTTCCTCGGTATCTTTCACATAACCCGGGGAAGCTTTACTTTCGACAATTTTATATAATCCCGGAACCAAACCTTCTAAGGAACCTTGACCGTTTTCATCAGTCGTAATTTGGCCCACTAAGGTATCTTCTTGTTCCAAGGGATCATAATGATAAACATCATAAATAGCACCGGCTAAGCTTCCGAATCCTTGAGGATTATTTTCCCCGGTTTCAGAATCCATTTTATTGATATGCAAGTTTACCTTTTGCGTTTTTTCGGTTTCCGTCGGAGCATTAAATTCTGAAACATTATTAAACCCAATATTGTTATCTAATTTTACGGTATGGGTTGCTTCACTTAAAGCCAAGCCTTGGGGAGCTTTGGTTTCTTTTATAATGTATGTTCCTTTTAATCCTACAATTTTTCCTGTAGCATTAACAAAAAAATCATCGCCATCAATTTTGTATTCATCCTTAAAATAAGCTTCTCCATTCTCATCGGTTTTTAATACCCAAGTTCGCAAAGGTGATTGGCCGGAAATATCTCCCAAAGTCGGGTAATATTGAATCGTATATTCCGCCCCTTCCACCGACAAATTCTTATCAGCTCCTTCCTCAATTTCTTTTTTCAAAGCAATAGCTATTGGGTCAAAACGAGGAATGTCGCTCACATTTACCGTAGCGGTTTGTCCGGATGTAACCGTCAAATTATGAGTATTCGTATCGAGTAAAAAGCCTTCAGGTGCGGTAATTTCCTTTACCGTATAAGAACCAGGAGCCAAGTCTAATGTATTGGTATCTCCGTTAGCATCCGTGGTCAAGGTTCCCACTTGACTACCATTCTGATACACGCCATAAACGGCCCCGGCTAAGGTATATAATTCCGGGCATTGATTAACCAAATTAGCATCGTTGGCAATGGATTTTTTCAACTTGGCATAACCCACCGTTTTTTCTAAGGTGAAGGCCACTTGGTCTTGAGTGCCACTTTCCACATAAAGGGTTCCTGTTCCTTTGTAGCTACTCAAATTGCTATTCGCATAGGCCTTAGCATTATTCATAACCGTATTGATGTAGCTATAGCTATATCCACCCATCGTAAATTCTAAATTTTGAGAGTTTGACGGTCCACCAAAATAAGTACCGCCCATGTTCCAAATTAAAAACTGTTGAAACATTCGTCGCTCATGCAAAGGGACACTACCATAGTTATTTTCAATGTAGCTTACCCCTAGAGCTAATTTGGTAACCAAATCTTGGGGCATACCCTTATAGGACTGCAAATCATACGTTGTTTTGGTCCCTACCGTGGCCACGTGGGCGGATTGGTCTGCACACAAAACCGCTTGGCCGCTTTCATTTTTCCATGTGGCCGAAGTGTCGGTGTGGGTAAACGTTCCATTCCGTAGGGTATAGGTTCGAGCATCGTTACCCCCGGTCAAAGTCATTACTTGCCCAGTGGCCCCATAGGCCACTTTGGTTTGCAATCCCAACGGCACTACCAATGATACAATCATTAATGCGATGAGAAAGACATTAAATTTCTTTTTTGTAATTAACATAATTACTCCTTTATTAAATTTCTTTCCAATAATTTCTATAACGATTTTCTGTTTAAGGGGGAATGCCAAATTTCATAAAATACTCCTTTCTTCCTTCCTTGATTCAACAAGTCAAAAATAACGACAAAAAAATAAGGTCGTTTAACCTTATTTTTTATTAGCAATTATTTAAATGATTGGGCCTATTTCCATTCCCAATGGCCTTCCTCGGGATGATTCACCGTGGTATATACCGGTTGTTCTCCAACCTTTACGTTTTCCGGACCACCCCAAGAACAGAAATGTTGTCCATAATAATTATATGCTTCATCTTCGGTGTCCCAATATTTAATCACATTTCCTTCTTCGGCGGTCCACCATTTTAAGGCGTATACTGGTTCATTATGGGAAAAGACTTGCTCCGACCAAGCGGCCTTATCCACGACCCACACCTTATGCTTTCCGCTAGAACCCGAAGAACTAGAAGAATTACTACTGGAACTACTGGAATTGGAAGCGGCCGAAGAACTTCCTGTATTCGGGGTGTTTTTCTTTTGTTGGGCATTAGAAGAAGCGGTTTCTTTTTTACCATCGTCTTGTTTCTCGGCTTTTTCTTCTTGTCCGTCCTTTTTTTCTTTATCATCAGAATCCTTTTCTTTTTTATCCTGATCTTCCTTTTTCTCTTTGGAAGAAGATTCCGCTTTCTTTTCTTTATCGCCGGATTCTTCCTTTGCAACCACGGTATCTTCCTTGGTGTCTTTCTTATGTTGGTTCAACCCATAGGCCGTACCACCAATTAAGGCTAACAACAAAACAGCAGCCACCGGAATCAATATCTTTTTCTTTTCTTTTACAAAACCAATCATCTCTTTACTCCTTTATCTCTCTAATCCACTATTTTATAATTCTCTTTGCAATATTTTCTACGCTCTCGGAAACGTTGTATTTTACGATTCCCTTTTGGGGTTCCGTCTCCTTCTTCTTTTCTTTTTTCTTCTTGTCTTGTTCTATTCCTTTATTCTTTTCCATTTATATTACCTCTTTCATTTTACAGTATAAAACACGAATTTTTTCGCAACAGTACCAACTTTTTAAAAGGGTAATTGAATATGAGTATCTTCCGGTAATAATTTTTGAATTAATTTATCATATCCCACCATAATAAGAACCAATAGAGTAAGGATAGATAATACCGCAATGTAACCCATCACAGATAATTGAAGGTCATCAAACGCTAAATGTAAAATCAAGACGAGCGTCAGAATAATCAACAAGGCTTTGCAAAGGAATCGGATAATTCCTCTAAGCAAGACTAACATTTCAAGTACAAAAGTTCTCATTTTTTCACCTCTCATTCCAATCACAATTCAACTACCCTTATTATACTTCATTTGCATACAATGTACAAATTCACCACATTATAACTCAATCCCTTTTTCTTGTACGTATTGAAGGGCCTTTTGAATATAGACACTTCGTTCCGTTTTTTTCACGTTTTCCGGGAAAAGAACGTCGGCCACTTCGTATTTTTTTACTGCCACTTTCTTTTCCTTTTGGGTTTCCCGAATAATGGCTACCACTTCATCCACGGTTAACTCGCTTCCGGCTTCTTGTTTTTCCTTGCTTTTGATTTTTAGTACCGAAGCCCCTTCCAAGGTTAATTCCAATCGTTCTGCGAACAACGTGGCTTCCACGTGTTCTTGTTCGAATGGGGTTAAGTAACTAAGGTCTACCCCGGCCACCACCGGGATTTTCTTTTTGTCCACCTTTTTCAATAGGGAATCAATAAGGTAGGTTAGACGGATAAACCGTTGAATTTGTTTCCGGGAATCGTTGGATTTATCGGCTAATTCATCAATTGACCTTGTTTCTTTTAAATTGTGGTCAACTTGGCCACAATTTTTTCCCTTCCGTCCGGCTTGCCGTTTCATGCCTTCATACTCAATCCGGTAAAGCCATCCTTTTTCACTTAATAAAAGGTCTTCTCGTTGGTGATTACTGGCAGCCATGATAACCAAAGCTTCTTCATCGTCACATTCTTTGACGATGGCCGGAATGGTTGTTAGTCCGGCTTTTTGGGCCGCTTTTCTTCTTGTATGGCCGGCCAAACATTCAAAGGGGGCTTCCCCCGATTCGTCTTTTCGGATGATGATGGGGGTCAATACTCCATTCAGTTTGATGGAATCGGCGATTTCATTCACCTTTTCCTCGTTGTACTGAAACTTGTGTTGGCCATAATTTCCACCAAAATCCCGAATGTCTTCCAAGGGGATTTCTTTTACCAGGTTTTTACTATGATCAATCCCCAAGGCCTTTTCCAATTGGGGATTGGCCCCCGGTGTTCCCAATTCGTTAAATAAGTCCGCTTTGCTTTTATCAATCGTTCCATGCCCAGTTCCTTGGCTTGTTTCATTCTCATTTCCTTGGCTACTTTCTTTTCGATTTCCTTGTAAAAAGTTTAAATTATAATTTGGCATTTTTTTCTCCTTCCTCTTTTTTCAGGTATTCTTCTGTAAACCGTTCAAAACTTTGGGATACTTTATTGTTTTCATCGTGTTCCTTTAACGATACCCCTACCGATTGACTTTCGTCCACTCGGATGCTACAGGGAACTTCCGTTTCAAAAATATAAACATCTTTGTCATAATATTTCCTTGTCTGTTCAATCACGTCTTTGGCGAAATTGGTTCGCCGATCCACTCGGTTAAACAACATTCCGGCAATTTTTAATTCGTGATTGATGTTGCGTTGTACTTTGACAATGGAATCAATCAACTGGTTGGTTCCACTAGCCGAGAACCGGGCCGCATTGGTGACAATTAACACTTCATCGGCCACTGTAATGGCATTGATTAAATCCACATTTAAGCTAGGCGCACAATCGATTAAAATGTAATCGTAATTTTCTTTGATGGGTTCCAACATCTGTTTTAAGATGGTTTCTCGTGCCATCGCTTGAATCATCAACGAGTTGGCCGAAGATAGGGTAATATTGGAAGGAATAATATCGATGTTTTCCCGGTACGATTGTATCGGTAGTTGATAATCTTTTTCATCCAAGTATTGAATGATGGCGGTACCAATGCTGTTTTCCAACTCATCGAAATGGTGTATTCCACACCCTAAGGTTAAATTGGCTTGATGGTCAAAATCGACAAGCAATACTTTATTGCCTTTGTCGGCCAACCCTTTAGCAAAATTTAACGTGGTCGTGGTTTTTCCTACACCACCTTTTTGGTTCGCAATAGCAATAATTTTTTTATTCATTTTCCTTCTCCTTTTTTACTGTTTGAAATTATCTCCTATATTGGTGGCTACTCCATAAACAAATCGTTGTACCCACCGTTTCATGGTGGATATGGATACCCCATATTGATATTCCAACGTGAGGTAATCAATTTGATCCGTTAAGTGTAAAAACACCGGTTCTTGATATTCTTCTTGTACATACTCTTTTAATGATTCTTCAATTACTCGTATGTAGTTTTCTGCGGTCACTTTATCGGTGGCTTTTTTAGAAGGATTTTTTGGATCGCTACAGTGATTCAACGAATTATAAATTCCTTTGTAGTAATGGTAAGCTTGAATCGTCTTAACCGTCTTTTGGTAAATCGATTTTGGCAACCGAAACCCATTCTGATATTGATAATAACTTTTCATAATGTATTCCCTCTCTACTCCCTTCTTTTACTTTCATTTCTCATTCTTTCTTTTCACATTTCTTATTGCCCTAATTTTCCAGACAATTTTTCAATGGAATCATTAACCATTTTCATCGTTTCTTCTTGCAATTCTTTTTTTGCCTGTTCTTCTGTGATGCCCTTTTCTTCCATTCTTTTTTGTATTCGAGCCATTTCTTTTTGTTTTCGTTCTTTTTCTTCTTCTTCCGCTTCTTTTTGTTTCTTATAATCTTTTACCTTTTTTTTCGGCCATTCATCTTCCATGGCTATTTTTTTCAGTAGTGCATAATGGCTTTGATAGGTTCGTTTACTGTTCATCAAATAATAACTAATTTTATTGATAAGCTTATTATGATTTTGATAGGTGTTTATTAATTCCTTATATTCCTTAGGAAGAATTAATACGTTATTAAAATCTCCATACATATTATTTTCGGAGTATTCAATTTTAGAAGGGGCGTGGTCCTCTCTCTCTTCTAACCTATTCTTATCTAACCTATCCTCTCCTATACTATGGCAACCATCGGATGTGTTAGTTGGCAACTTAACACTTTTATCACTATTTGTAATTTTTAAAAAACCGTTACTCTCAAGAGATAAATTTTTTTCTTCTTCCAAAGAAAGAGTTTCTTTCAACCGATATTCTCCGGTTTGATCCACAACCAATTTTCTTTTTTCGTTTAAAAAAACGGATGGATTATATCGGTCTTTTCGGATATTATTTTGTTGTCGGAAATTGGTGATTACAATAATTCCAGATTGAAAAGGAATGATAAAGCCGTTTTCCACCAACTGTTTCAAATCTTCTTGGGTCGTTTTTGACACATCCATTGTGGAACGAACACGATTATTAAATCCATCATCATCGGCATCAATAAGAAGATAAAAGTATAAGATTTTTGCGGTATGAGAAAGGTTCAAAAATCGGTCGCTTTTAATGATTTGTTCTGAATACATTCGTTTACTAGCCATCGTATTCTCCCATTTCTTCCTTAATTCTTTTAATTGTTATTTCTCGCAATCTCTCTTTAGCTAATTCCGGGTCATATTTCTTCCATTCTTTTTTTTCTATCTGTTCTTCGGTTAATCCACGTTTTAATTCGTTGTAGAGCGTATACCTTGAAACTTCTAAACTTTCCGCAATTCGTTTTAAGGTGATATTATGATCCAAATAATCTCTTATATATGCTCTTTTTTCATTATTGATTTTCCTTGGCTTCATTAAAAAAACTCCTTTCTTCTTCTTTTTTTCGTAAAAAAAAATTAAGTTAGACTATTAAATCTAACTTAATTCTACTATTTACCAAATTTTCAAATTATGCGTCTTAGTTGTCAAGACATATGTTACACTTAGAGAAGTATTCTGATACAACTTGGTTTGGATTCTTAAAATTCAGGACGGTCTTTGCCGTCTTGTTATATCTTACCTCATGCTTCGCTACTTGCTTTATCAGTTCTTTCTCGCTTGTCAATATCTTCCTGCCATACAGAATCTTTCCGTCTTCCCTATGACTTCTCTCGACTTTACCATTCTGCCATGGTGAATATGGTCTTATCCTTCGTATCGACATATTCAATGCTTTTGCCGTCTTTTCGAATGCACTTTCCCGTTCTGTTCTATCCCCATCATTTACAAACTCACTGCCATTATCTACTTGAATCATACGAATGGGAAATCCCATTTTATCCTCAAGCTCTTTCAGGTATTTGCCGGTTTCATAGGTGCTCTTTTCTTTAACTATTTTCAAGACTCGCTTTCTACTGTACTCATCTATCCCTGTGATCTGATAGTATCTACAACCATAACTTGGAAAACGGATACATTCATCTGGCACATACTTTATATCTATTTGAACTTTATCTCCCGGATACTTGCCTTCCATGTGTTCGTATTTACAATAACTCTTTTTGTGGATGGTAGGCTTTTTATATCCTCTTTTTCGTATTTGTCTGCACATACTTCCGAAGCTCCTTGTGTATCCGTATTTCCTGCATCGAACGTATACTTCTGCTAAGCCATAGACTCCGTTACGTTTGAGCATTCGACGAATCAAGGCCAGTTCTTCTTTACTATGAGCATTTCCATTATTGTGAGGTCTTCTTGATTTAAATGCCAGACTACGTACATTTCCATCGTATTTTTCTAATTGCCGATACACAAATTGTCTATTTGTTTGATATCGTCTTGCAGCACGTGTCACACCATATTTAATAGCATATGCACATAAACGCTGGCGAAAACGCATTTCTTCGGTTATACTTTTCATGAGAGGACTCCTTTTGTACTTGAAAGTTTGTGATTAAACTCATTGTACCAAAGTTCCTCTCTTTTTTTATTTATTTCTGTAACATATGTCTTATCACATTACATTTTTTAGAAATTTTCAAATTATGCGAAAAAAAACATCCGGCCCCAAGAATTTTGGTTCCGGATGTGAAAGAATCGGTTCGATTGAAACGATTTAATCCCCTTCTAACGTTTGGAGAATTGGGAAGCACGACGAGCTTTCTTCAATCCATACTTCTTACGTTCCTTCATACGGGAATCTCTGGTTAAGAATCCTGCTGCTTTGAGAGACGGACGATAGGCCTCGGCGTCTACTTCGCAAAGAGCTCGGGAAATGCCATGACGTAAAGCTCCGGCTTGACCGGTATAGCCGCCGCCGTGGACAGTGGCGATTACATCAAACTTTCCTTCGCAACCGGCGATTTCAAAGGGTCTCTTTACTTCTCTTTTTACGATTTCCAAGGCGATGTAGTCATCTAAGGGTTTCTTGTTTACGGTAATTTCGCCTTTACCAGGGATTAATCTTACTCTAGCCACAGAAGATTTTCTTCTTCCTGTGCCGCGATATTGCATTTTTGCCATTTCTTCTTCTCCCCTCTATACTTCCATTACTTCCGGCTTTTGGGCACTGTGATTATGCTCAGGGCCGGCGTAAACCTTTAACTTCTTATACATCTGTCTTCCCAGCTTGCCCTTGGGTAACATGCCTTTTACCGCATGACGAACCACTTCCGTGGGATGTTTTACCATCATTTCCTCAAAGGTCAATTGGCGAAGACCACCGGGATAACCGGTATGGTGCTTGTAGACTTTTTCTTTTCGCTTTTTACCGGTAACGGCTACCTTATCCGCATTGATGACGATCACATAGTCACCGCAGTCCACATGGGGGGTATAGGTGGGTTTGTTTTTACCTCTTAGAACAGAAGCTACTTTGGATGCCATTCGACCCAGGGTTTCCCCTTCCGCGTCGATTACATACCATTTGCGTTCCACTTCTAAAGGCTTTGCAATAAATGATTTCATTTTGCACTCCTTTTCTCCCTACTGGAATCCTGAGATTCTTTTCGGTACTGTTTACTAAAATCCGTGAGAAGATTCTTTTCAACATCACTAATTTCTAGCGGCCAACCTCCCGGACCGAAGATCCTAAAGTCGGCACGAGGACATTCTATATGCTGTCTTTCCGATTGTCAAACCATTTCTGATGAAAATCCCCTAATTGATGGCTTTTTTCTATTTTATTATTGACATATGTCAGTAATATGGTATGATGCTCTTAGAAATGTTGTTCACCCCCCACGGGAGCCAAGATGACGCTCCAAGGAGATGTTTATGCCCAGACCACAAAAGTCACGACGGATCTGTACCCTCCCCGACTACTGTCAGTTCGCCCCGGTTGGATCCCCTCGGAAAGAAACAATCATCATGACGGTAGACGAATATGAAACCCTGCGCCTGATGGATTTTTTAGGCTTACAACAGGAAGAGTGTGCCCAACGGCTGGGTGTTGCCCGAACCACCGTACAGGCCATTTATAATCGTGCTCGAAAAAAAACGGCTCAGGCACTCATCGAGGGAAAATGTCTTCATATCGACGGGGGTACGTATAAAATTTACAAGGAGGAAAAAATGAAAATTGCAGTAACCTATGAAAAGGAACAGGTATTCCAACACTTTGGCCACAGTGAAGCCTTTAAACTCTATACCATTGAAAACGACACGGTAAAGGACACCGAAGTGGTTTCCACCCAAGGTTCCGGTCATGGCGCCCTGGCCAACTTCCTCAAAGATTTAGGCGTAACCACCTTGATCTGCGGTGGCATCGGTGGCGGTGCCAAAGAAGCTCTGGCCCAAGCCAATATCGAAATCTTCCCCGGCGCCTCCGGCAATGCCGATGAAGCGGTAAACAGCCTATTGGGAGGAACCCTCAAGTATGATCCCGACACCCAATGCGATCACCATGGAAAGGAACATCATGGTCATGGTCAACACGGTAAAGGGCAAGGCAAGTCGGGACAAGGAAAAAAACAAGGCCATGAAGGGCACCATGGTTGTGGCAAACAAACAGGAAAAAAATGTCGTTAACCCCAAATATCACCGCAAGACCACCCCTTACTTTTCCGGTGCGGGGTGGTTTTGATTTTTCAAAAAGCACCTCCTCTTTGCCCCCTTTGCAAAAAGTTTCAACTTATGTGTTTTTTCATGGGGTTTTTTGCTATAATAGGACTTGTGTGGAGGTGAATCGATGGGTTTTTTAATTGTAATGGTATTTCTTTTGGGGATTTCCGCCTTGTTGGCGACCCTGTTTTTTCATTTTTTGTTTTTAGACAAGCCGGGCAAAATCAAGATCTTGATTTCCGGGGTTTTTCTGGTGCTCGTGGCCACCGTATTTTCTCTTTTGTACTTCATCAATACCCCGGTGAAATCCTTCCTTGAGCCATTCAATGAATTCTTTTCCCTTTCCCGAAGCCAATCCACTTCGGAAACAACGAAAAGTCAAGAATCCAACCAATCGGCTTGGGCCTATACCATGCCCAATTTAAAAGGCATACAGGAGGACTCCGCAGATCGAAAGATTTCTCCCATAGCCGATGATCTGGAAGTGAAAAAAAATTATGTCGAAACCTTTGAGGCCTTACCCGGAGAGGTTCTCTCTCAATCCATCCCTCCGGGGATAGAGCTGGCCAATAATTCGAGTGTTTCATCCTTGACCTTGAATATTGCCAAAGAAAAATACGTAAACTATGTTTGCCTGGATAACAAGACCCTCGCTCCCAACGGCGACTACTACGAAGACGGCAATACCCAAGGACTCCTGCTTCATACCATCTCCTTTGATTTGTCTGAAGTGGACTTTGATTATCACGAAATCGGTCTTGCCACCTTCTCTTTAGCCGGAGAAGACATCGGGAGCGTGGTTCCTTTGGACAATGCCAACGGATCCGTACTCATATCCGACTCCATTTCCTGCCTTGTCTTTTACGATGCGGCGGGAAATATGATCGACGAGTCCCAGGACTTTGCCGTTCACAAAGACGAAACCATTAAAATCACCTTTATTTAAGCGGATCTATCCATCTATCGTTCATAAAAAAAGACCCTTTACCACAACGGTAAGGGTCTTTCATCATTTTGATTTATTTGATCACAATCCGGTGGAAAGTTTTCTTGCCCTTTTGAATCAGGACCTTACCCTCTTTGAAATCCTCCAACGTGAGGTTTTTCTTGGGATCGGTGACCTTTTCTCCGTCCAACTTGAGCCCCCCCTGCTTAATCGCTCTAAAGCCATCGCTGTTGCTGGAAACCATGCCGATTTCCCGAATCAAGGAAACCAATCCCAGAGGCTCTTCCAATCGGCTTTTTTCCAATGTGGTCGTGGGAATGTTATCCATTTCCGCACCCTTTCCAAAGGCGGCCTTGGCTCCTGATTCCGCTTTCTTGGCTTCCTCTTCTCCATGAACCAACTTGGTCACTTCAAAGGCGAGGATTTCCTTGGCCCGGTTGATTTCCGCACCCTCCAGAGCAGAAAGGCGATTGACTTCCTCCATGGGTAAGAAAGTGAGTAACCGCAAGCACTTATTCACATCGGGGTCTTCCACATTTCGCCAATACTGATAAAACTCATAGGGACTGGTCCGTTGGGGATCCAGCCAAAGGGCTCCCTTTTGGGTTTTGCCCATCTTCTTTCCTTCACTGGTCGTCAAAAGGGAGAAGGTCATGCCATAGACCTGTTTGCCCACTTCCCGGCGGGTTAAATCCACGCCTCCCAAAATATTGGACCATTGATCGTTTCCGCCGAATTGCATTTGGCAATCGATATCCCGAGCCATAACCATAAAATCATAGGATTGCATGAGCATATAATTGAACTCCAAAAAGGAGAGTCCCTGTTCCAGCCGCTGCTTAAAACATTCGGCTCGCAACATTTGATTAACACTGAAGTGGCGACCGATATCCCGGATAAAATCCACATAGTTCAAAGGGAGCAACCAGGATGCGTTATTAACGCAAATCGCTTTCCCCTCCTCCGGCTCCTTATTGCCGGAATTTTTTCGTCCGTAAACACCACCTTGGTATTGGTATTCTTCATCGAATTCGATGAACCGATCAAAGAGCTTTTTAAAGGCCTTGCTGTTAGCGGCAATCACTTCCGGCGTCATCATCTGACGCATATCCGTACGACCGGAGGGATCTCCCACCATGGTAGTCCCACCACCGATGAGTACAATGGGTGTATGACCGAATTTTTGCATATACATCATAATGATGACCTGCATAAAATGACCCACATGAAGACAATCTGCCGTAGGATCAAAGCCGATATAAAATCGAATTTTTTCCTTTTCCAGCAATTGGCGAATTTCCTCTTCATGGGTGCACTGCTCAATAAAGCCTCGCTCTTTGAGCACATCAAAAACATTGGTGTGTTTGCTTACATTGTCATGAATTCGATCCATATTTTTACTCCTCTTTTTTTGGTCATCGGGGCTCGCAAACCGGTGAATTTTCTCTCTTTATCCATCGATGAAGAAAGTTTTTTACCATATCTTTTAGTACAATCTTTTTTCCAACTTATCCAGTTCTTTTGCTAAGTCGTCAGGAATTTTCTCTCCGAAACGGGCATAAAATTCCTTGATGCCCGGTAGTTCTTCTTTCCATTTTTCCTCTTCGATGTGGAGAAGTTTTTCCAAGGATTTTTCATCAATATCCGCACCTTCCAAGTATAGATCTTTGGCAAAGGGCACATAACCGATGGAAGTTTCCCGTGCCTCCAAGGTCCCTTTACAACGTTCTAAAATCCACTCCAACACCCGAAGGTTATCGCCAAATCCGGGCCAAATGAACTGGCCGGCATCATCGGTTCTAAACCAATTGACATGGAAAACTTCCGGCATCTGATCCACTTTCTTTTCCATATCAATCCAGTGTTGCCAATAATCTCCCATATTATATCCGCAGAAGGGCAACATAGCCATAGGATCTCTTCGAACCACGCCCACTTTACCGGTGGCTGCAGCGGTGGTTTCACTACCCATGATGGATCCGACGAAAACGCCATGGGTCCAATCAGTAGCTTGATATACCAAAGGCATCATCTTGGCTCTTCTTCCGCCGAAGATAATCGCCGAAAGGGGTACTCCCTTAGGAGAATCAAATTCGGAAGAAATACAAGGACAATTCACTGCCGGTGCCGTAAATCGAGAATTGGGATGGGCACCCTTTTCCTCTTTGGTTCCGTCCCAATCCTTGCCTAACCAGTCCCGAGCATTGGCAGGGGGAGTCTTATCTAAACCTTCCCACCATACCGTATTTTCGTCTAAATTATGAACCACATTGGTAAAAATAGAATTTTTCATGGTGCTGGCCAATGCATTGGGATTGGACTTAGGATTGGTTCCCGGTGCTACACCAAAAAAGCCGTTTTCCGGATTAACCGCCCATAAGCGACCGTCTTCTCCCGGCCGGATCCAGGCGATATCATCGCCCACACAATAGACTTTCCATCCCTTCTTTCGATAGATTTCAGGGGGAATCAACATGGCGAGGTTGGTCTTTCCGCAAGCCGAGGGAAAAGCTGCTGCCACATAGTAAATTTCCCCTTGAGGATTTTCAATCCCCAAGATGAGCATGTGTTCGGCCATCCATCCTTCCTGATGACCCATATGAGAAGCGATTCGCAGAGCCAAGCACTTTTTCCCCAACAAAACATTTCCGCCATAGCCGGAATTCACTGAGATAATGGTATTATCCTGAGGGAAATGGGCAATGTATCGTTGCTCCGGATTGAGCTGGTCTTTGCAATGCAACCCTTTGGTGTAATCGTCGCTGTCACCTAAAGCGGCAAGCACATCTTTACCAACACGGGTCATAATCACCATATTCAATACCACATAGATGGAGTCCGTAATCTCAATACCGTATTTCGCAAAGGGGGATCCCACTTTTCCCATGGAAAAGGGAAGAATATACATGGTTCTTCCGGCCATGGCGCCCTTGGCAATAGTATACAACTTTTCATACATCTCCATGGGTTCCATCCAGTTATTGGTAGGTCCGGCATCTTCCTTATCTTTACAGCAAATATAGGTTCGTCCTTCCACCCTCGCCACATCGTCGGGGTCGGTGCGATGCAGATAACATCCCGGTAACTTTTCTTGATTGAGTTTAATCAGCTCTCCGGTTTGGCAAGCCTGTTTTCGCAATTCTTCCAATTGCGCCTCTTCACCGGTAATCCACACCACCTCTTCGGGTTGGGTTAAATTAATCATTGCATTGATCCACGTATTGACATGGGTATTATTGGTTAAACTCATGATGATCCTCCTAGGTAATCGATTTTCCCTCTATCCTCTTTATCAGCGGTGATTTTCCCGGATTCCAATGAAATTGCCAAAAGAACTTCCGAGATGATGCCACCGCCCTTGCCCCTCAGGGACTTGGTATCTTTAATTCATTGAGCTGTTATTTGGTTCCGTAAAGTCGATCCCCGGCATCGCCCAGTCCGGGAACGATATAGGCATGGTCGTTTAATTTTTCATCCTTGGCCGCAATAAAGATATCAATATCAGGATGGGCCTTTTGCAAGGTTTCAATACCTTCCGGTGCCGCGATGAGACACATAAAGACGATATCCTTACCACCTCGTTCTTTAATAAAATTAATGGCTGCTACAGCACTGCCTCCCGTGGCCAACATGGGATCTACCACAAAGATCTTTCGTTTTTCAATATCATTGGGCATTTTGCAGTAGTATTCCACAGGCATATGGGTGTCCGGATCTCGATACAAACCCACATGTCCCACCTTGGCATTGGGCACCAAAGCCAACATTCCGTCTACCATGCCGAGACCGGCTCGCAAAATGGGGACGATGGCAATATCCTCTCCCTTTAGTTTATTCACCTTGGTATCACAGATTGGGGTGGTAATTTCCACTTCTTCCAGGGGCAAATCCCTGGTGGCTTCATAGCCCATGAGCATACCGATTTCCTTAACCAACTCCCGAAAATCCTTGACACTGGTTTGAGTCTCCCGAATCATGGCCGTCTTGTGTTGAATTAACGGATGATCAAAAACATATACCTTTCCCATTATTACCTCCATTTTCTACTTATCTTCCAACTGATTGATACGCCGTTCATGGCGCCCCCCTTCAAAGGGAGTATCAATCCATTTTTGAACAATCTCCATAGCCTTGATGGCTTCAGTGGTTCGACCTCCCAAAGCAATCATATTGGCATTGTTGTGTTTTTTTGCCATTTCGGCCATTTCCAAATTATGACACAGGGCACAACGGGCCCCTTTGACTTTATTGGCGGCAATGGAAATCCCGATTCCGG